>Ga0209147_100095_pt1 | contig 166725 bp, 140 predicted proteins | sample AraplaCol_mLB_r2_FD_184278 | JGI IMG/M metagenome (GOLD analysis project Ga0209147, IMG submission 184278) | Arabidopsis root microbial communities from North Carolina, USA - plate scrape CL_Col_mLB_r2 (SPAdes) (version 2) | ecosystem: Host-associated > Plants > Roots > Endosphere | place: USA...
TATCGAGCCGGCGGCATGGCTCCAGGACACGCTGAAAAAACTCCCTACCTGGCCCAACAGTCGTATCGATGAGTTATTGCCTCTCGATCCTACTGCCTGAGTAAAGGTGGGACGGCTGGACGCTTACAGTTTTTCGCGAGCAAGCTCGCTCCTACAACTGATCAGCTTTACCTATTACATCGTTGCAAGCCATAAATGCCGGAGGCTTTTGTAAGACACCGCCAAACGTCACGCCATCCGTTTCCCAAACTGCTTCAAATACCCGCTCAACCCTCTATACGAGTTACGCGTAGCCGACTGAACATAACCTCCTATCAACTGTCTCGGAAAAAACCGTGAACATCGAAAGGACTCAATATATCGGCCACTATGGCATCACTTTCACGGTAATTCGACTCACCGTGATGCCAAACAATCAACAAGAGCTAGCCACACTTTGCTTGCTGGAAGTAAAAGCTTCAGCGATAGAGGTCCGCTTGCGGCTTCAGAAGTTGTACGAAAAGATGCTCGCCCGAGATCTACCCTGCGTCATGACAGTGGCCGTCTCAAAGCCACTGACCAGGAAGCAGGCAGATAGCTTGAACAATCGGAACAACCTCATAAAAGAAATCATTTCTGGCGCAGTTGCAGCCCCTGTCGGGATCATATCCAGCAAAGCAGAATCGATAGTCGAGAACGCTATCAGCGATTTGATTTCTCGCAGGATCCGCAACTTTCACAGCGCAGACATCGTCATTGGCCTGGATGCTCAGGTCAGCGGTGGCATAGGCCCGCAGCGCTCAAGCGTCTCAATGCATGTGTACTCCAGATGAACTTTAGTCAATGGCTTTACCTACAAACAGCGCTATTATTCGCTCTCCATCTGCTGCTGTATTACAAAATCACTGACTGCACGTTAAGAACGCGTTTCGCCGTTACCTTCATCGTAACGGGACTGCTTCTGTTGTTCTGGCTACCCTACATTGCCATTGTCCTGAACATTCAACTTCTTCCCCTGGCCTTGTTCTTGATAGGCTTGGCTCTCTTCGTCACGCGAAACAAATACCGCCTGCAACGTAAAAGGCCCCCTCACCCACTCCTACGCACCCCCACTATGAACCTGGCCCCCAACTTCCCCGAAGATCCAGTCATGCAGCAGCTCCTGCAATTGCTGCATGAAGAAATCGGCTTGCCAAAACACAAGACCATCGGCCTGCACACCTCACTGAACTTCGACCTCGGGTGCGATGGCGCTGAGGCCAAGCAATTCATGGAGGCGCTTGAACAGGATTTCGGGGTCGACCTGGGCGACTACGACGCTTATCGTTACTTCCAGCCGCCGGTGTTCGACGTGTTCCTGAAGCGTCGCGCCAAGGGCCGTGGTGACAAGATCCCGCTGACCATCGGCATGCTCTACCTGGCGATCAAGACCCACCGCTGGGACACGCAGATGCTGGAAAACCTGAGCTGATTCCAATGAAGGTTTTTTTGTAGGAGCGAGCTTGCTCGCGAAAAACTCACAGGCGCCGCGTTCATTCAGCAAGCACGCGTTATCGTTGACGTTTTTCGCGAGCAAGCTCGCTCCTACAGTATTAGGGCAAGCCCGCTCCCACAGTGGATCTGCGCTCATCTGACGAGCCGTATAAATAACAAGGACCTTACATGGACGTGACAATGGGCCTGCTGGCCGCTCTGCTCTGGGGTGGCACGGACTTTCTGGTGGGCCTCAACGCCCGAGCCGTTGGCGTAAAACGCGCGGTGTATTTCGGCCAAGCCCTCGGTTTTTTGATCATGACCCTCCTACTGGTCATTTTCCCGGCCTTCCTTTTCAAATCCCTTGATGCACCGTTAAGCGTTTGGCTCCTGGGCGTCGCCGCCGCTCTGCTGACGGTGTCCGGCGCCCTTGCGCTGTCCAAAGCCTTTGCCTTGGGCAAAGCAGCCATCGTCGCGCCGCTGGTGACGTCCTATGGAGTGGTGACCACCCTGCTCTCCTGGGCCAGCGGTGAACACATCAGCCTGATACAACTGGGCTGCATCGCCCTGTGCGTGATCGGCGTTGTGCTGTCCAGCGTTCACAAGGACAACGGTACGCCTCACAACAACCCGCGCCTGTCCATTGCCTACGCCATGTTCGCCGCAACCTTGTACGGCACCAGTTTCTGGCTGCAAGGCCGCTACACACTGCCAGCGCTGGGGCCAATCACCATGTTGTGGCTGGGTTACCTGGTAGGCCTGTGCGTGCTGGTGGTAATGGTGCTGAAGATCAAGGATGGCCTGAAGATCCCGCCACTGAAAAACTGCGCGACGTTGACCGGAGCGAGCTTGATGAACCTCGGCGGTTTCTCGGCGTTTTCGTGGGGCGCAATGGCCGGCTCGGTGTCGGTGGTGACGGTGATCAGTACGCTCTCTGGAGGGATCGCGGCGATCCTGGGGTTTGTATTTTTCAAGGAGCGGTTGTCAGCGGTGCAGGTGGCAGGTGTCGTCCTGGTGCTGGTCGGTGCAGTGGTACTGCACATGGCCGACTAATCGTTCGCACATAAAAAAGCCGCCTACTTAAGAGGCGGCTTTTTTACAACCGGCGAGTCTTACAACTTAGGACCCGCCGCCTTGATCGCATCGCTGACTTCAAACTTCTTGAAGTTTTCGATGAACAGGCCAGCCAGCGCTTTCGCGGCTTCGTCGTAGGCAGCCTTGTCAGCCCAGGTGTTGCGCGGGTTCAACAGGCCGGTTTCAACGCCCGGTACGGCCAATGGCACGTCGAGGTTGATGGTGTCCAGGTGTTCGGTTTGCGCACCGATCAACGCGCCGCTCTGGATCGCTGCAATCACGCCGCGAGTGGTCGGGATGTTGAAGCGTTTACCAACGCCGTAGCCGCCGCCGGTCCAGCCGGTGTTGACCAGGTAGACCTTGGAGCCGAAACCACGGATGCGCTTGATCAGAAGCTCTGCGTATTCGCCAGCCGGACGTGGGAAGAACGGCGCGCCGAAGCAGGTGGAGAAGGTCGACTTGATGCCGCTGCCCGAACCCATTTCGGTCGAACCCACCAAAGCGGTGTAGCCGGACAGGAAGTGGTAGGCCGCCTGTTCTTCGCTGAGGATCGACACAGGCGGCAGTACGCCAGTCAGGTCGCAAGTCAGGAAGATCACCGCGTTTGGCTCGCCGCCCAGGTTCTTCTCGGAACGCTTGGCAACGTGCTCCAGCGGGTAGGCGGCACGGCTGTTCTGGGTCAGGCTGACATCGGCGTAGTCGGCGTGCTTGGCCTCGTCGATCACGACGTTTTCCAGCACCGCGCCATGCTTGATGGCTTTCCAGATAACCGGCTCGTTCTTCTCGGACAAGTCGATGCACTTGGCATAGCAACCGCCTTCGATGTTGAACACCACGCCTTCGCCCCAGCCGTGCTCGTCGTCACCGATCAGGTAACGGCTTTCGTCGGCAGACAGGGTGGTCTTGCCAGTGCCGGACAGGCCGAAGAACAGGGTCACATCGCCTGCTTCGCCAATGTTGGCGGCGCAGTGCATCGGCAGCACGTCGGCAGCCGGCAGCAGGAAGTTCTGCACCGAGAACATGGCTTTTTTCATTTCACCGGCGTAACGCATGCCGGCAATCAGTACTTTTTTCTGGGCGAAGTTGAGGATCACGCAACCGTCGGAGTTAGTGCCGTCACGCTCTGGCACGCACTCGAAGTTGGCCACGTTGAGCACTTGCCACTCTTCACGACCGGCCGGGTTGTACTGGGCCGGGTTGATGAACAGGCAACGACCGAACAGGTTCTGCCAGGCAGTCTGGGTGGTCATTTTCACGGCCAGGTAGTGGTCTTCTGCAGCCCCTACGTGAACATGGGAAACGAAATGCTCTTGCGCGTTGTTGAACGCCTCGACGCGAGCCCACAAGGCATCGAACTTGTCGGCCGGGAACTTGCGGTTGATCGGGCCCCAGGCGATGGCGTCCTGGGTGGAAGGCTCTTCAACGATGAAACGGTCAACCGGCGAACGACCGGTGCGGTGACCGGTTTCTACGACCAGCGCGCCAGTATCGGCAAGCACGCCTTCACCGCGCTGCAGGGCTTCTTTGACCAGATCGTCAACACTCAGATCGGTGTATACGGCGTTATTGGCTTGCGTCATGAGGTTCCCCGTCGGCCTATGGCCGAGTGCTCCAAACGTTTTGTAGTAGAAAGTTGCGCACTACTACCGCGAAAAAAGTGGGCCGGATTATGCCAGAAAAGCCCAAAAAGAGTAGGGCCCTCCCGTCAGAACACCTCTAATCCGGCGTTTGTCAGGTGATTTACCTGTGCTTAAACGTTTTAGTGGCGGGTGTCGGAAGGGGTGTCGATGCCTGCTCCAGCGAACAATTGCGCTACATCAGCCGCATCGAACAGGTAGCGCTGGTTGCAGAACTGGCAGTCGATCTCGATATGGCCGCCATGTTCCACCACCAGGTTTTGCGCATCTTCCAGGCCCAGGCTGACCAGCGCGTTACCGGAACGCTCGCGCGAGCAACTGCAGCGAAAATGCAGGCCCTGTGCGTCGAACAGGCGCACGGCCTCTTCGTGGTAGAGGCGGTGCAGGATGGTTTCGTTGTCCAGGCCCAGCAGTTCTTCGGCCTTCAAGGTGTCGGCCAAGGCGATGATATGCCGCCAGCTTTCGGCACGATCATCCTCATCCTTGATGCGATCGGCCGGCAGTTGTTGCACCAGCAAACCACGGGCGCGCTTGCCGTCGGCGTTAAGCCAGAACTTGGTGCCCACTTGCTGGGACATAACGAAGTAGTTGGTGAAGCATTCCGACAGGGTCTGACCGTCGAGGTCGACAATACCCTGGTACCGCTGGCCCTCGGTCGGGTCGACAGTCAGTGCCAGGACGCCATTGGGCATCAGGTCGGCCAAGGTGGCATCTGCGGCAATCTGGTCAGGCTCGTAACGGGCCAGACCACGGATCTCGCGCTCGCTCGAGCACTCGATCATCAACATGGGCACTGGCCCTTCGGAACGAGCCTGCAAGATCAGCAAACCGTCGAACTTCATGGTGCCCACCAGCAGCGCCGCGGCTGCCATCAACTCGCCGAGCAATTGCGCGACCGGCTCCGGATAGGCGTGTTTGGCAAGGACTTCGGCATAGCTGAGCTCCAACGAAACCATCTCGCCGCGGGCATCGCTCTCATCGAAGATGAAGCGTTGGGTGAAGTCGGTATCCGGTAGATCAGTCATAGGTCTGGGTATCTGAAGTGATGACAAAATGATTACAAGGTTTATAAAATTAAACGCTTTAGCACCATCTTGGTGCGACTTCTCCTGAATTCAAGGAGCTGAATAGAGCGATGAGGGACAGTTTATGAACAATCCGGGTTTGTTCCAAGCCAACTGGAACCTCCGGCGATGGGCTCTTTGCAATCTACTCGCTATCGGGCTGCTGTGTTTTTGGCTGTGGCCCACGGGCCAGATGCTCTGTGTGATTTTCGACGAGTGGCTGTTTCATCTGCTCAATGGCCCATTGGCCACGAACTCGACCTGGTTGCATATATGGGCCGTGGCCAGCCTGCGGCCGTTTGATGCAGTGGTCGGCGTGACTTTGCTGGCACTGCTGATTCGCGGCGACTGGGTGTTCAAGGCCGTGCAGGTGCGCCAGGCGTTTTTTGGCTTCCTCGGCATTCTGCTGCTGTTGCTGTTTGTCCGCATGCTGTTCTCCAAACTCGCGGCGCACATGGGCTGGCAGCACAGTAGCCCGTCGATGGTCATCAGCGGCGCGATTCAAATGAGCGACTTTTTCCCAGGGCTGGAGAAAACCTGGGAATTGAAGGACCGCTCGAGCCAGAGCTTCCCCGGCGACCATGCTTCGGTGCTATTGATCTGGGCGATGTTCATGAGCGTGTTCGCCCGGCGCATCGGCCAGGTGCTGGTGATCTGGGGCCTGGCGCTGCTGTTCATGATGCCGCGGCTGGTCGCGGGCGCGCACTGGGGACAGGACGACTACATCGGTGGCGTACTGCTGGCGCTGTTGGCGTTGGGCTGGGGGTATTACACGCCGTTCGCGGCGAAGGTGTCGGGCGCTTTGTTGCGGATGACGGCGCCGCTTTTCGGGCTACTGAGCAAGTTGCCCGTTATTGGGCGGTTGAGTGTCATGCGCACAACTCCGTAACCCCCCAGGGCTAAAAGTGGGAGCGGGCTTGCTCGCGAATGCGGGGTGTCAATCAATGCATCTGTGCCTGACCCACCGTATTCGCGGGCAAGCCCGCTCCCACATTTGATCGAGTGTGCATGGGCGACTCGTGCAATCAATCGTCATTGCCGCTGCCGCGAAATTTGAATAGATCGCGGCGCTGCTTCTTGCTCGGCTTGCCGTCAGTGGTCAGGCCTGAAGCACCTGCTTTGCGCATGGCTGCAGCATTTTCGCGCTTGGCGATGCTGGCTTCGGTCTCGGCATACAGTGCCTGCGCTTCAGGCGCGCCGCGGCGTACGATGGAAAGTGCCTGCACCACGATGGTTTTTTCATCAAACCCTGTACGAATCTGAAACTCGTCGCCGACGCGCGGCTCCTTGCCCGGTTTGCAGCGCTCGCCGCGATGATGCACCTTGCCGCTCTCGATAGCGGCCTTGGCCAGAGCGCGGGTCTTATAGAACCGCGCTGCCCACAACCACTTGTCCAGCCGGACCTTCTCTTCCTCTTCCTGCTTTTGAGCCACTTGAATTCCTCGCTCTGAAAAATGTCGCAACTTTACCGTTGAAACCCTTCGACGCATAAACCCCAAGGCTCACCTAAGATACGCCAGGTAGCACCCTGTTTTCGCGAGGATACGCCGTGACCGACTTTCCCCTTTCACTCACCTCGCCCAACCAGCGGTGCGTGGGTTGCCAGCAAAGCGAGCCTCTGGGGTTCGATTTTGCGTTCGCCTACCAGCCTATCGTAGACCTGCGTGACCATTCGATCTTCGCCAACGAAGCCTTGGTGCGCGGTCCCCTGGGAGAAGGCGCGCTGTCGGTGCTGGCTCAGGTCAACGAAACCAATCGCTACCGCTTCGACCAGCGTTGCCGGACCAAGGCCATCGCCGGTGCCGCGGCCCTGGGCATGCAGACTCACCTTTCCATCAACTTCATGCCCAATGCGGTATATCGCCCGGAACTGTGTATCCGCAGCACTCTGGAGGCCGCCCGAGCGCACAATTTCCCGCTGGACCGGCTGATTTTCGAGACTCTGGAAAGCGAGCACGTAGATAACTATCGCCATTTGACGAATATTCTGCGTGAATACCGCGAATTCGGCTTCAAGACCGCCATCGACGATTTCGGCGCGGGCTATTCGGGGCTGAACCTGCTGGCCGATTTCCAACCTGACTTGATCAAGCTCGACATGGCGCTGATTCGCGATGTCGACCAGGATCGTGTCCGCCAGGTCATCGTCCGAGGGATTGTCACAATCTGTGAGCAGTTGGGGGTTACTGTCATCGCCGAAGGCATCGAAAGTGCCGGCGAGCGCGACTTCCTGTCCGACTGCGGAATATTTCTGATGCAGGGCTTCTGGTTCGCCAAGCCTGCATTCAAAGCGTTGGCTGAGGTATCTCCTCAAGCCTGGGCGAATTGACCGGTTAACCATATTGAAGACATTTGACCATTTGACCGTTGTGGGTCTGCGTGAGTGGGTGGCACTTCCCGACTTGGGAGTCGCAGGCCTGCGCGCGAAGATCGACACCGGTGCCAGTACCTCAAGCCTGCACGCCACCGATATCGAGCCCTTTGAGCGCGACGGTGAAAAGTGGGTGCGTTTTACCGCGCACCTGGGCAGCGTGGTGCAACTGCGTCACCGGCGCTGTGAAGCGCCCCTGGTGACGATGAAAACCATCAAGAGCTCCAACGGCCATGCGCAGGTGCGCTACGTGATCAGCACCACCCTGGCCCTGGGTGATCGGGTATGGCGGGTGGAGTTCACCCTCGCCTGTCGCAAAGCCATGCGTTACCGCCTGCTGCTGGGCTCCAAGGCGCTGATTGACGGCCAGCTGGTGGTCAATCCGGGCCTCAAGTACGTTCAAGACAAGCCGGTGTTCCCGGTCTCCACTATTTCTGCCCCAGGTGCTGCATGAAGATTGCTGTGCTGTCGCGAAACCCGCGTCTGTATTCTACCCGCCGCCTGGTCGAGGCCGGCACTGAACGTGGCCATGAAATGGTGGTGATCGACACGTTGCGTGCCTACATGAACATTGCCAGCCACAAGCCGCAGATCCACTACCGGGGCAAGCCCCTGGAAGGCTTTGATGCGGTGATCCCGCGTATCGGCGCTTCTGTGACGTTCTATGGCTGCGCGGTATTGCGCCAGTTTGAAATGATGGGGGTGTTTCCGCTGAATGAATCCGTGGCCATTGCACGCTCGCGGGACAAGCTGCGCTCCCTGCAACTGCTGTCGCGCCGGGGCATCGGCCTGCCGGTCACCGGTTTTGCCCACTCCCCGGATGACATTCCCGACCTGATCGAGATGGTCAATGGCGCACCGCTGGTGATCAAGGTGCTGGAAGGCACCCAGGGCATCGGCGTGGTGCTGTGTGAAACAGCAACGGCAGCGGAGTCGGTGATTGAGGCGTTCATGGGCCTCAAGCAGAACATCATGGTGCAGGAATACATCAAGGAAGCTGGCGGCGCGGACATTCGCTGCTTCGTGGTAGGCGACAAGGTGATTGCGGCGATGAAGCGCCAGGCGAAGCCCGGTGAGTTCCGCTCCAACCTTCACCGTGGTGGCAGCGCCAGCCTGATCAAGATAACCCCGGAAGAACGCATGACCGCGCTACGGGCAGCCAAGGTGATGGGGCTGAGCGTGGCGGGTGTAGACATCCTGCGCTCCAACCATGGCCCCTTGGTGATGGAAGTAAACTCATCGCCGGGCCTGGAAGGAATCGAGACCACCACCGGTAAGGATGTGGCAGGGATCATCATTCAGCATCTGGAAAAGAATGGCGGGCCGAATATGACTCGGACCAAGGGAAAGGGCTGACAGCCCTCATTGGTCACACGCCGCCAACCACCTGTGGGAGCTGGCTTGCCTGCGATAGCGATAGCTCAGTCAACAATAATGTTGAATGTGCCGCCCTCATCGCAGGCAAGCCAGCTCCCACATTTGCATTCATATTGCTTGTTAGACGGCGTCTCTAGGCAGCATCAACCCCAACGGCAGCCGCACCCGCGCCTCCAACCCGCCGCCTTCCCGGTTGCGCAACTCAACATTGCCGCCATGCATCGACGCAATCCGCCGCACAATCGCCAACCCCAACCCGGTGCCCTTGCCTCCTCGGGCTCGGTCGCCACGGGTGAAGGGGTTGAAGATACCTTCCAGTTCCGCCGGGTCGATTCCTGTGCCACGGTCCATCACGCTCAGCACCACGTAAGGTGCGGCACTGTCGCCAGAAACGTACGCCGCCACTTCCACATCGGAACCAGCATGGTGCAAGGCGTTGCCAATCAAGTTGTTCAGCAGGCGCTTCATCGACACCCGGCGTAATGCGAACGGCTGGATCGGCTCCAGGCGCGTGCGCACCTGCTCACCGTTCTGGTTATAGGGCGCAACCACCTCACGGACGAGCTCCGTGAGGTCGACCTCCTCGACCACCTCATCCCGCCCGTCGCGGATGAACGCCAGGAACTGGTCCAGGATGGCGTCCATGTCTTCGATGTCGCGCACCATGTCATCGGTGAGGTCGGTATGGTCACCCATCAATTCCAGGGACAAACGCAATCGCGTCAGCGGCGTGCGCAAGTCATGGGACACCCCCGCCAGCATCAACTCGCGCTCGCGCCCGGCCTGTTCGACGTCTTCTGCCATCTGGTTGAAGGCGCCGTACACCTCGGTCATCTCACTGGGCGTGTCGCTGACCGGCAGACGCACACTACGCCCCTGGCCCAGTTGGCGAGCGGCAAACACCAGGCGCTTGAGGGGTTGGTTGAGCTGGCGGACGAAGATCCACGCCGACGCCGTTGAGAGCAAGCCAATGGCCAGGAACCAACCCAACACGTTCCAGATTTTTTGCCCACGCAGCGGGTGCGGATAAAGCGGAACCTTGATCCACGCATCCCCCAGGCTTGGCGCTCGCACCCACAACGCAGGCGAAACATGCATACGAAGCCGCACCTCGGTATCGGCGCCCAATTCGGCCTGCATCTGGCGCTGGTAAATCTCGCTGTAGGGCCAATGTTGCTCGCCTTCAGGCACACCGGCGCCGTCAACTCGAGTGAGGGTCGATGCCTTGGCTACCTTTTCGCGGTTCTCAGGGTCTACCGCCCAATAACCACGCAATGTCAGGGCGACGCCATGGCTGTACTGCCGATCCACCAGCACGTCTTCGTTCATCAGCAGATAAACCAACGTGAGTGCCTTGGAAAACAGAACGACAATAAGCACCAGCCAGAGGGTGCGGGAGAAGAAACTTTGCGGGAACCACAGCGGGGTTTTCATAGATGAAAGCTGCACACCTTGCAGGAACGAGCGGTGCTCGCAGAATTGCAGACGCCGGGCATCCCGTCGACCCTCATGGGGTCAAACGCCAGGATACCCGCCCCTGCAAATCATCGGTCACTTGGTTGCGGTGCCATCCGGCACAAACACATAACCCACACCCCACACCGTCTGGATATACCGCGGCTTGGACGGGTCTGGCTCGATCATCCGGCGCAGTCGGGAAATCTGCACGTCGATGGAGCGCTCCAGTGCGTCCCATTCCCGGCCACGGGCCAGGTTCATCAGTTTGTCACGGGTCAGCGGCTGGCGAGCGTTCATGACCAAGGCCTTGAGCACTGCGAATTCACCCGTGGTGAGCATGTGCACTTCTTCACCGCGCTTGAGCTCACGGGTGGCCAGCGACAGTTCGTAGTCGCCAAAGGTGACGCTTTCGTCTTCGCTGCCCGGTGCGCCCGGTACCGCCGGTGCCTGGCGACGCAATACGGCCTTGACCCGCGCCATCAGCTCATCGGGGTTGAAAGGCTTGGCCAGGTAGTCATCAGCCCCCAGTTCCAGGCCCTTGATACGGCTCAGTTCATCGCCCTTGGCGGTGAGCATGATGATCGGGATCTGGTTGTTAGCACCGCGCAGGCGTTTACAGGCAGTAAGGCCGTCTTCGCCGGGCAGCATCAGGTCGAGTACGACCAGGTTGAAGACTTCACGCCCTAACAGACGATCCATCTGCTCGGTGTTCGGCACCGCCCGGGCACGATAGCCCTTGGAGTTGAAAAAACGCTCCAGCAGGCTGCTCAGCCCCGGATCGTCATCAACGATGAGAATTTTTTCGCCTTCAGCAGTTTGTGCGGTGCTGCTCATTGGATGCTCCTCTTATCTCGGCGCGCATTATGGCGTAGCTGCCGTTATACGCACCGTGTGCATTGTTAGCAGATTTTTCATCTACTGCCAGCGAACCCGCGCCCTACAAGCTGCGGCGCAGTAGCCCCCAAGGGCGGAACGCTGGTTATAATGCGGCGCCTCCGTGCAGGGCAACGTCAGATCGTTACCGTTTGCTGCCGGGCTTTTTTTACCCGCTTGTCGTGACTTTTTCGATTTCGAGGGTCAATAGCCAGCCTCTTGACCCAGGCAGCGGCGCCAGTCGGGCCGCTCAACCAGCCTCGCCGAGCCTTGTTTTTACGGGCCGGCGCGCTGATTTTAAGAATTTCAGGTGGTTTTATGGACAGCATCAACAGCCGCATCGCCGAGGAACTCGGTGTACGCCCACAACAGGTCGAAGCGGCCGTCGCTCTACTGGATGAAGGCTCCACCGTGCCCTTCATCGCCCGTTACCGAAAAGAAGTAACCGGCAGCCTCGACGACACCCAACTGCGTCACCTGGAAGAGCGCCTGCGCTACCTGCGAGAACTCGACGAACGGCGTATCAGCATCCTCGCCAGCATCGAGGAACAGGGCAAGTTGACTCCTCAACTGGAACGCGACATCAAACTCGCGGATACCAAGACCCGCCTCGAAGACCTTTACCTGCCATACAAACAGAAACGTCGTACAAAGGGCCAGATCGCCCTGGAAGCCGGCCTGGGTGATTTGGCCGACGGCCTGTTCAACGACCCATCGCTGACCCCGGAAACCGAAGCCGCGCGCTTCATCGACGCGGAAAAAGGCGTCGCCGACGTCAAGGCCGCCCTCGAGGGCGCCAAGTACATCCTGATGGAGCGCTTTGCCGAAAACGCCAGCCTCCTGGAAAAACTGCGTACCTACCTCAAGCAAGAAGCCATCCTCAGCGCCCGCGTTATCGCCGGCAAAGAGGAAGAAGGCGCCAAGTTCCGCGACTATTTCGAACATGACGAGCCGCTCAAAAGCATGCCGTCCCACCGCGCCCTGGCGATTTTCCGCGGCCGCAACGAAGGCATTCTCAGCTCCGCGTTGAAAGTCGGTGACGAGTTGCCGGGCACCATGCACCCGTGCGAAGGCATGATCGGTCAACAATTCGGCATCCAGAACCAGAACCGCCCGGCGGACAAGTGGCTCGGCGAAGTGGTGCGCTGGACCTGGAAGGTCAAGCTTTACACCCATCTGGAAACCGACCTGCTGGGCGAGCTGCGCGACGGCGCCGAAACCGAGGCGATCAACGTGTTCGCCCACAACCTGCACGATCTGCTGTTGGCCGCACCGGCCGGCCCGCGTGCCACCCTGGGCCTCGACCCGGGCCTGCGCACTGGTTGCAAGGTCGCGGTGGTCGACGCCACCGGCAAGCTGCTGGACCACGCCACCGTGTACCCACACGTACCGCACAACAAGTGGGACCAGACCCTCGCGATCCTGGCCGCCCTGTGCGCCAAGCATGCGGTGGACCTGATCGCCATCGGCAACGGCACCGCCAGCCGCGAAACCGACAAGCTGGCCGCCGAGCTGATCAAAAAATACCCAGCCATGAAGATGACCAAGGTCATGGTCTCCGAAGCAGGCGCTTCGGTGTACTCGGCGTCGGAGCTGGCCTCCAAGGAATTCCCGGACCTCGATGTGTCGATCCGTGGCGCGGTGTCCATCGCCCGTCGCCTGCAAGACCCGCTGGCCGAACTGGTGAAGATCGACCCTAAATCCATCGGCGTCGGCCAGTACCAGCACGACGTGTCGCAGCTGAAACTGGCACGCGGCCTGGATGCGGTGGTGGAAGACTGCGTAAACGCCGTGGGCGTGGATGTGAACACCGCGTCCGTGGCCCTGCTGGCGCGAATCTCCGGCCTCAACGCCACCCTGGCGCAGAACATCGTCAGCCATCGCGACGAAAATGGCGCGTTCAAAACCCGTGCTGCGCTGAAAAAAGTCGCACGCCTGGGTGAAAAAACTTTTGAACAGGCTGCTGGTTTCTTACGCGTAATGAACGGTGACAACCCGCTGGACGCCTCTGCGGTTCACCCGGAAGCTTACCCATTGGTGCAACGCATTGCCGCCGAGACCGACCGCGATATCCGTTCGTTGATCGGTGATGCCGCGTTCCTCAAGCGCCTGGACCCAAAGAAGTACACCGACGAGACCTTCGGTGTGCCGACTATCACCGATATCCTGCAAGAACTGGAGAAACCGGGTCGCGACCCGCGCCCGGAGTTCAAGACCGCCGAGTTCCAGGACGGCGTCGAAGACCTCAAGGACCTGCAACCGGGCATGATCCTCGAAGGCGTGGTGACTAACGTGACCAACTTCGGCGCATTCGTGGACATCGGCGTGCATCAGGACGGCTTGGTGCACATCTCCGCGCTTTCGGAGAAGTTCATCAAGGACCCACGTGAGGCAGTCAAAGCTGGTGACGTGGTCAAGGTCAAGGTCATGGAAGTCGACATCCCGCGCAAACGCGTCGGCCTGTCGATGCGCATGAGCGACACCCCCGGCGAAAAAATCGACGGTGCACGTGGTGCTCGCCCCGGTTCGGCGCCGCGCCAGTCGCAGAACAACGCGCCGCGCAAGGAAACCGCGACTGCCGCGCCAAGCAACAACGCCATGGCGTCGCTGTTTGCCAACGCTAAACAGCTGAAGAAGCGTTGATGGAGATTCCGGCCGGTTTGACCCAGAGCGCATTCAGCGAACTGATCGGCTGCCGCCTGCAACGCCTGGAAGAGGGCGTTGCGGAGGTGGCCCTGACCCTGGAGCCGCACCTGCGCAACCGCGCGGGCAAGCTCCATGGCGGGGCGATTTTCAGCCTAGTGGATATAACCATGGGCCTGGCGTGTTCCAGCGCCCACGGTTTCGACCAGCAGAGCGCCACCATCGAATGCAAGATCAACTATATTCGCGCCGTGGAAGACGGTGATGTGCTGTGCACCAGCCGGGTGATCCACACCGGTCGCCGCACGCTGGTGGTCGAGGCCGACGTGTACCAAGGCGAAAGACTTGTCGCAAAAGCACAGGGCACGTTCGCTGTCCTATAGCTCCCCACCCCCGATTTGAGTTAATTTCGGCGCTGCGATAACAGCGTCGGAATTTTCTCGCTGCGCTGTAGCCCAATTCATGGAGTGAAGTCGGCAAATTCAGAGCGGGTCAAATCGACTCAAAACCAGGCGATCACGCCAGTTTCCACTTCACCCTTGTAGACCGTCCTGCCCACCCCCATATTGGGGCGACTGACGCGTGAAGGAATCCAACTTGAGCGAACTTCTCAACCGCCGCCTGGCCCTGCTCGGCAAGCGCGAACACCTCTCCCTGCTAGAGCAATGCTTGCACGGCATCGAGCGCGAATGCCTGCGCGTCACCAGTGAGGGTCGCCTGGCGCAAACGCCACACCCCGAAGCATTGGGCGCCGCGTTGACCAACGAACAGATCACCACCGACTACTCGGAATCGCTGCTGGAGTTCATCACCCCAGCCCTGCCGAACCCGGCCGATACCCTGAGCAGCCTGGACAAGATCCATCGCTTTGCCTACACCAAGCTGGGCAGCGAATACCTGTGGAGCCCCTCGATGCCGTGCCCGTTGCCGGCCGAGGAAGATATTCCGATTGCCTACTACGGCACCTCCAATATCGGCCAGCTCAAGTACGTGTACCGCAAGGGCCTCGCCCTGCGTTACGGCAAGACCATGCAGTGCATCGCGGGCATCCACTACAACTTTTCCCTGCCGGAACAGTTGTGGCCATTGCTCAAGGAAACAGAAGGATTTGTCGGCACCGACCGTGACTATCAGTCCACGGCCTACATCGCGCTGATCCGTAATTTCCGTCGCTACAGCTGGCTGTTGATGTACCTGTTCGGCGCCTCGCCAGCCCTGGACGCCGGCTTCCTGCGGGGGCGCTCGCATCAGCTTGAAGTCCTGGATGCCGACACCCTGTACCTGCCCTACGCCACCAGCCTGCGCATGAGCGACCTGGGTTACCAGAGCAACGCCCAGGCCGGTCTGACGCCGTGCTACAACGACTTGGCCAGCTACACCGACAGCCTGCGCGAAGCGGTGGCAACACCCTACGCGCCGTACGTTGAAGTCGGCACGCACAAGGATGGCGAGTGGGTGCAGCTCAATACCAACATCCTGCAGATCGAAAACGAGTACTACTCCAACATCCGTCCCAAGCGCGTGACCTACACCGGCGAGCGGCCGATCCAGGCGTTGATGGCCCGCGGCATCCAGTACATCGAAGTACGCTGCCTGGACATCAACCCGTTCTTGCCGATGGGTATCGATCTGCCGGAATCACGGTTCCTCGACGCATTCCTGCTGTACTGCGCACTGAACGACAGCCCACTGTTCGCCAACAACGAGTGCGGCAACGCCACCTCCAACTTCCTCAGCGTGGTCAAGGAAGGTCGCCGTCCTGGCCTGCAATTGCAGCGTGACGGCCAGCCGGTGGACATGAAGGAGTGGGCGGCCGAGTTGCTGGAGAAGATTGGCCCGCTGGCCGCCCTGCTCGATCAGAGCCACGGCATCACCGAACACAGCGAGGCACTGGACGCCCAGTTGGCCAAGGTCAAGGACCCGTCCCTGACACCGTCGGCTCAGGTGTTGGCAGCCATGGCTGAGCGCAAGGAAAGCTTTGCGCAGTTCTCTCTGCATCAAAGCGAAGTGCATGCCGAGTACTTCCGCAAGGAGCCTTTGGCGCCTGAGGAACAAGCGCACTTTGAAGAACTGGCCCGTGCCTCGCTGGCGCAGCAGGCGGAGCTGGAACAGAACGAAGTGGGCGATTTCGATGTGTTTGTCGGCTCGTACCAGGCAAGCATCCTGGCCATCAGCAACTAACCTCAGGCTCGCTCCCCTGTGGGAGCTGGCTTGTGTGGGAGCTGGCTTGCCTGGGATATCGGTGGGTCAGCAACCCACCTGTTGACAGATACACCGCTATCGCAGGCAAGCCAGCGCCCACATTATTTTTGCCAGCCTGAAAACAGGCTTCGCCATTTCCCCTCATAAGCTAATTCGAAAAAGTTATTTATTTTCGAATTCTTAGATCATTTAGTCTCCTCTCACGCCGACCCTCGGCCGCCTGATTGAGGAGCTTCCCCTTGAAACTGTTGACCCCTCTGCGCCTGTTGGCCGCATTGTCCCTGGCCGGTGCCAGCCTGTTTGCCCAGGCGGCGGATGTGACCATTGCGTACCAGACCACCGTGGACCCGGCCAAAGTCGCCCAAGCCGACGGCGCCTATGAAAAAGCCACCAACGCCAAGATCGACTGGCGCAAATTCGACAATGGCGCCGACATCATCGCCGCCATCGCTTCGGGCGACGTGCAAATCGGCTACCTCGGTTCCAGCCCGCTGACCGCCGCAATAACCCGCAAAGTCCCGGTGCAAACCTTCCTCGTCGCCACCCAGATCGGCGGCGCCGAAGCCTTGGTGGCGCGTAACGGCTCGGGGATCAACAGCCCGCAGGACCTGGTCGGCAAAAAAATCGCTGTGCCCTTCGTTTCCACCGGCCACTACAGCCTGCTCGCTGCCCTGAAGCACTGGAACATCGACCCGGCCAAAGTCACCATCCTCAACCTGGCCCCGCCCGCCATCATCGCCGCCTGGAAGCGCGGTGATATCGACGCCACCTACGTGTGGGACCCGGCCCTGGGCGTGGCCAAAGAAACCGGCAAGGTGCTGATCACCTCCGGCGAACTGGCCAAGTTCGGCGCGCCGACGTTCGATGCCTGGATCGTGCGCAAGGATTTTGCCGAGAAGCACCCAGAGATCGTCACCGCCTTTGCCAAGGTCACTCTGGATGCCTACGCCGCCTACCGCAAAGACCCACAAGCCTGGCTTGCCGATACCGGCAACGTCGACAAACTGGTGAAACTCTCCGGCGCCAAGGCCAGCGATATCCCGTTGCTGCTGCAAGGCAACGTCTACCCGTTGGCCGCCGACCAGGTAACCCTGTTGGGAGCGCCAACCACCAAGGCCGTCACCGACACCGCTGCGTTCCTCAAGGAACAAGGCAAGGTCGAGGCCGTGCTGCCCGACTACGCCCCTTACGTCAGCGCCAAGTTCATTACCAACTGACCCAGGAGTTCACTGCGATGGCCTTGCTACAACTGGAGCGCATCAGCGCACAGTACCCAGGCGCCCCGGAACCGGTACTGTCCGATATTTCACTGGAGCTTGGGCCCCAGCAACTGCTGGTTGCCCTGGGCCCGTCCGGCAGTGGCAAGACGTCGTTGTTGAACCTGATTGCCGGCTTTGTCGAGCCGTCTGCCGGGCGTATCACCCTCGATGGCGTGCCGGTCAAGGGTCCCAGCGCCGAGCGCGGCGTGGTGTTCCAGGACGACGCCCTGCTGCCCTGGCAGGACGTGCTGGCCAACGTCGCCTTCGGCCTGGAACTGGCCGGCGTGCCCAAGGCGCAGCGCGAAGTGCGCGCCCGCGAAATGCTCGCGCTGGTGGACCTGGCCGGTTTCGACAGCCGGCGCATCTGGCAGCTCTCGGGCGGCCAGAAACAGCGCGTCGGCCTGGCCCGCGCCTTGGCGGCCGACCCTCGCGTATTGCTGATGGACGAACCCTTCGGCGCGCTGGATGCCTTTACCCGCGAACAAATGCAGGAGTTGCTGCTGCAAGTGTGGCGGCGCACGGCCAAGCCGGTATTCCTGATTACCCATGACATTGAAGAGGCGGTGTTTCTGGCCACGGACCTGATCCTGCTGGCGCCCAACCCCGGCCAGATCGTCGAACGCCTGCAGCTGGATTTCGGCCAACGTTACGCCGCCGGTGAATCAGCCCGCGCAATCAAGTCCGACCCGCGCTTTATCGAAACCCGTGAACATGTGCTGGGCAAAGTCTTCTCCCAACGGCAGGTGTACGCATGAGCAGCTACGAACTTCCCGCCACGGCCAGCAAGGCGGTGGCACCTGTCGTTATTCCGGTACGCCGCAGCCTGAGCACGCGCTGGATCAGCGTGCTGACCCTGGTGGCCTTGCTCGCCCTCTGGTGGGCCGTCACCGCCACCGGTTTGATCGAACCTCTGTTCCTGCCGCCACCATCGGCAGTGTTGCAAAAAGGCTGGCTGCTGGCGACCACCGGCTACATGGATTCCACCTTGTGGCAGCACCTGGGCGCGAGCTTGAGCCGCATCGGCCTGGGCCTGGGCTTTGCGGTGCTGACCGCCGTGCCGGTGGGGATTGCCATCGGAGCCAACCGCATTGCCCGAGGCATTTTCGATCCGTTGATCGAGTTCTACCGGCCAATTCCGCCGCTGGCCTACCTGCCGCTGATCGTGATCTGGTGCGGTATTGGCGAGCTGTCCAAGGTGCTGCTGATTTACCTGGCGATTTTCGCCCCGATTGCCATCGCGACCGCAACCGGGGTGCGCACCGTCGACCCTGCCAAGCTGAGGGCCGCGCAGTCGCTGGGCGCAACCCGCGCACAACTGATTCGCCATGTGATCCTGCCCAGCGCCCTGCCCGACATCCTCACCGGTGTGCGTATCGGCCTGGGTGTGGGCTGGTCGACCCTGGTCGCCGCCGAGCTGATTGCCGCCACCAGCGGCCTGGGCTTCATGGTGCAGTCGGCGGCGCAGTTTCTGGTCACCGATGTGGTGGTTCTGGGCATCCTGGTCATCGCCCTGATCGCCTTCGCCATGGAAATGGGCCTGCGCGCCCTGCAGCGTAAATTAGTGCCCTGGCATGGCCAGGCACACTGAGTGAAGAATCCACAATGAGCAGCCTGACCGTTACCCCATTAAGCACCGCCCTGGGCGCCCAGATCAGTGGCGTCGACATCACCCAGCCGCTGAACCCTGAACAGCGCGACGCCATTGAACAGGCGTTGCTCGACTATTCGGTGCTGTTCTTCCGCGACCAGCCGATCACCCCGCAGCAACAGGCACGCTTCGCGGCAAACTTTGGCGACCTGCACATCCATCCGATCTACCCCAACGTGCCGGAACAGCCCGAAGTGCTGATCCTCGACACCGCCGTCACGGATGTGCGTGATAACGCGGTGTGGCATACCGACGTGACCTTCCTGCCCACGCCGGCCCTGGGCGCTGTGCTCAGCGCCAAGCTGCTGCCAGCCTTCGGCGGCGATACATTGTGGGCCAGTGGGATTGCGGCGTATGAGGCATTGTCCGAGCCGTTAAAGCGCATGCTCGATGGCCTCACCGCCACACACGATTTCACCAAGTCGTTCCCGCTGGAGCGCTTTGGCAACACCGCCGAAGACCTTGCGCGCTGGGAAGCAACCCGCAAGAAAAACCCGCCGCTATCGCACCCAGTCGTGCGCACACATCCGGTGAGTGGGCGTAAATCGCTGTTCGTCAGCGACGGATTCACCACCCGAATCAATGAACTGGAACCGGCCGAAAGCGAGGCCATTCTCAAGCTGCTGTTCGCCCACGCCACCCGCCCGGAATTCACCATCCGCTGGCGCTGGCAGGAAAATGACGTTGCGTTCTGGGATAACCGCGTCACCCAGCATTACGCCGTGGATGACTACCGGCCGCAGCGGCGGGTGATGCACCGGGCGACGATTCTTGGGGATGTGCCGTTCTAACGCTTGGCGACAGATCGTTCCCACGCTCTGCGTGGGAACGCCTCCTGTGACGCTCTGCGTCACGACTTTAAAGCGGACGCCGAGCGTCCGGGGCTGCATTCCCACGCAGAGCGTGGGAACGATCAACCAGTGGTGTAAGGTTATTCAGCAGTGGATGGTTTTTCCCACAGGTTGATCCCACCTTCCTGCGCAAACCGATCAATCTCCGCCAGTTCTTGCGCACTGAAGCTCAAGTTCTTCAACGCCCCGACGTTCTCGATAATCTGTTCCGGCCGGCTTGCGCCGATCAGCGCACTGGTTACCCGTGGATCACGTAATGTCCACGCCAACGCCAACTGGGCCAGGCTCTGGCCACGGCGCTTGGCGATTTCATTCAGGCCGCGTACATGGGCGATGTTGGCTTCGGACAGGTGCTGGGCCTGCAACGAGCCACCACCCGGACGGTTCACCCGAGCATCGGCCGGTACGCCATTGAGGTATTTATCGGTCAACAAACCCTGGGCCAGCGGCGTGAAAGCGATCACCCCGGCGCCGAGTTCTTCAGTGGTCTCCAGCAGGTCTTTTTCCACCCAACGGTTGAGCAGGTTATAGGCCGGCTGGTGGATCAACAGCGGCACTTTCCACTCTTTGAGCAGCGCCGCCATTTCGCGGGTTTTTACCCCGGAGTAAGACGAGATACCGATGTACAACGCCTTGCCTTGCTGCACGGCGGTGGCAAGGGCGCTGGCGGTCTCTTCCAGCGGCGTATCGGGGTCGAAACGGTGCGAATAGAAGATATCCACATAATCGACGCCCAGGCGTTGCAGGCTCTGGTCCAGGCTGGCCAACACGTATTTGCGCGAACCACCACCCTGGCCGTAAGGACCGGGCCACATGTCCCAACCGGCTTTGCTGGAAATGATTAATTCGTCGCGGTAATGCTTGAAGTCTTCGCGCAGCAAACGGCCGAAGTTGATCTCGGCGCTGCCATAGGGCGGGCCGTAGTTGTTAGCCAGGTCGAAGTGGTTGATGCCCAGGTCGAACGCCGTGCGCAGCAACGCGCGCTGGGTGTCGATCGGGGTGCTGTCGCCAAAGTTGTGCCACAACCCCAGGGACAGGGCTGGTAGCACCAATCCACTGCGGCCTACGCGGCGATAGGGAATAGATTCATAGCGGTTTTCGGCAGCAATGTACGTCATCGAATCCTCTCTTGATCTAGGGCAAATAAGGCCCGGGAATAAGCATATTCCCGGGCCTTTTAAGCAGCTGAATCGCTTAAGTCTGCCTCTTCCTTTTACAGCAAAGACCTACTTGAGAGGAACGCTATCAGCGCACCATGTGCAAGAACTGCAGATGGCGCTCGTACTGGTCGAGGATGTCATTGATGATCTGCTCCTTGGTGTAGCCCACCAGGTCATAGTCCTGGCTGCCCTCACTCAAGTGCACTTCGGCCCGATAGTAGCGGCGGTTGTTGATCTCTTTCTTACCGATGCCGCCCAAGGCGAACGACGGCGTGAAGTAGCCACGCATCTGCACCTGGTAGATGAACGGACGTTCTTCGCCATGGCCGATTTCGAGGCTGACACTGTCGTTGGACGGGTCGGGCTGGGTCACCACCGTAAGGCCCTTCTCGACAAACACGGCGGTCACTTCTTCAATCGCGGGGCGCACCGTGGTGTCGAGGAAACGGTACACCTCGTCACGCGACGGAAAATGCACGGCCTGGCTCAAGCGCTGGCGCCAGCCGCCTCGACCTTTGCGTGAAGCCGATATCGGCGCCAGGGAATGCAACTGCGCGATCTGCTTTTGCGACTCCAGGTAGAACGCCTTGTGCAGCCCCCACATCATCAGCAGCAGGATCAGCGAGAACGGCAGCGAGGTCAGTACCACCGCAGACTTGAGCGAGTCGATACTGCCAGCGAACAGCAACGCACTGGTGACCAGGGCGGTCATCGCGCCCCAGAACACACGCAGCCACTTCGGCCCGTCTTCATCCGCGTTGCCGCCTTTGGACGAGAGGGTGGAGAGCACCACAGTGCCGGAGTCAGCCGAGGTCACGAAGAATACAAAGCTGATGAACACCGTGACCGCGATCACGGTCTTGCTCCACGGGTAGGTTTCCAGCAGCAGGTAGAGGCTCATCGATGGGTCATCGATAGCCGACTGGCCCAGTGCAGCCATGCCATGGTTGAGCACCTGGTCGATGGCGCTATTACCGAAGATCGACATCCACGCCAGGGTGAAGCCCAGTGGAATCAGCAGCACGCCAAACACGAATTCGCGGATGGTACGACCACGGGAAATGCGCGCGATAAACAGGCCCACGAACGGCGACCATGCGATCCACCAGGCCCAGTAGAACACCGTCCAGCCGCCCAGCCAGTCGCTCGGCTCGTTGTAGGCGTACACATCAAAACTCTTGGTGGGCAACGCGCCCAAATAGTCACCGATGTTCTGGATCAAGGTGTTGAGCAGGTGCTGGGTAGGCCCGGCGAACAACACGAACAGCAGCAGCGCACAGGCCAGCAGCATGTTGATGTCGGACATCACCCGCACGCCTTTGTCGACGCCGGCCACAGCCACGATGATCGCCGCGCCCATCATCAGGGTGATCAGGCCCACCTGGATCCACTGGGTATGGGCAATGCCAAACAGGTAGTCCAGGCCAGAGTTGAGGTGCAGTACGCCAAAGCCCATGTCGGCGCCCAGGCCGAACACCGTGGCAATGATGCCAAAGCCATCCACCGCATAACCGATAGGGCCATTGATGCGCTTGCCGATCAGCGGGTACAGCGCCGAGCGCAATGCCAGCGGCAGGTTATGCCGGTAGGCGAAATAGGCCAGGGCCATGCCGACAAACGCGAACACGCCCCAGCCATGCAGGCCCCAGTGCAGGAACAACACCTGCATGGCCTGGCGCGCCGCATCGGCGTTCATTGCTTCGCCCTGGGGCGGCTGCACCAGGTGCGTCAGCGGCTCCGAGACACAGAAGAAAAACAGCGTGATGCTGATCCCGGCGGCGAACAACATGCCGGCCCAGGACAGGTAACTGAATTCGGGCTCGTCGTGGTCGGCACCGAGTTTTATCTTGCCGTAGCCCGATAGCGCGGTGACCACCACGAAGACCAGATACAGGGTCATCGCCAGCATGTAGTACCAGCCGACCGTGTTGGCCGCCCAGTTTTGCGCCGCCAGCAGCCAGGCACCGGCCTGTTGCGGGATAGCGATGACCGTGATGCCAAACAGCAGGATGACGGTGGCGGCAAAATAGAAAACGGGCGCATTCATGCGCACCATGCCGCTGGAAGGGGTGGACGATGCACTCATGAACGATGCACCTCAAGGTTGCGGGATATGGCTGTAAAAAACGGACTCAGCAAAGGTAAGCCTCCTGTTGTGAGCGGGCAGCGAACCACCGGTTTAACTTGAACGAACGTTCAAGTTAAACATGAATAGGCGGTCTGGGACTAATCGCAAGGCTGAGTGGTAGGTGTTTCCTACACTAGCTCAGGGATTGGTATGACGGATGAAGAAGGCAAATCGTTCAGCGACCCCACGTTGAAATACATTCGAAATGTGGGAGCTGGCTTGCCTGCGATAGCGCTGGGTCAGCCACCCATCTGTTGACTGATACACCGCTATCGCAGGCAAGCCAGCTCCCACACTGACCGGCGTTTGGCTCAGGTATTACTTCTGCGCCCCATCATCATGCTGCAAGTTCGCCTGGGTGATATTCGCCCCGGCCGGCACGCTGCGGGTCAGCCACACATTGCCGCCAATGGTCGAACCCTGGCCAATGGTGATCCGCCCCAGGATCGTCGCCCCGGCGTAAATCACCACATCATCTTCAACAATAGGGTGACGCGGGTGGCCTTTCTGCAATTGCCCATCTTCATCCGCCGGAAAGCGTTTGGCGCCCAGTGTCACGGCCTGGTAGATGCGCACGCGCTCGCCGATGATCGCGGTCTCGCCAATCACCACGCCTGTGCCGTGGTCGATAAAGAAACTCGGGCCGATCTGTGCGCCGGGGTGGATATCAATGCCGGTGGCCGAGTGGGCGATTTCCGCACTGATCCGCGCCAACAGCGGCAGGCCGGCGCGGTACAGGTGGTGGGCCAGGCGATGGTGGATCACCGCCAGGATGCCCGGGTAGCACAACAGCACCTCATCCACACTGCGTGCGGCCGGGTCGCCGTGGTAGGCGGCCAGTACGTCGGTGTCCAGCAGGCTGCGCAAGGATGGCAAGGCCAGGGCGAAATCCTGGATCAGGCGAATGGCGTGGGCGTTGACTTCGCTGTCGTCCTCACCGCTCTGGCGCGCGGCATAGCGTAACTCCAGGCGCGCCTGGGCGAGCAAGGCGTTGAGCGCGACGTCGAGGGTATGACCCACGTAGAAGTCTTCGCTTTCTTCGCGCAGGTCCGCCGGGCCCAGGCGCATCGGAAACAGGGCGCCGCACAAGGCCTCAAGAATCTGTGCCACCGCCTCGCGGGACGGCAACTCGCGGCCACCATGCTCGCCACTCAAGCGCCCATTGCGCGTTCGCCACTGGTCGCGGGCGCCGCGCAGCTGGCTGACGATGGTCTGCAATTGCCAATGACTGGAACGCTCACTCACGGTATTCACTCCTGACGAAATGGCCATCACTTTACGGTATGCACCCAGGCAGCTCTTAAGAACCAATGGTGTGAACATAAGAACCTTTCGTCATAAGCGATTGACGGTTGCCCGATGAAAAGTGCCTGCCTATAGTCCCCCCATCACTCAGCCACCGTGCGTACCCATGATCAAACAACAGCTCGACCGTTTTAACCGTCTGGAACTACTGGGCAGTGCCACGGCCCTGGAAAAACTCGAGCGGCTGTCGGCTTGGCTGGGCAGGGACATCTACGTCAAACGCGATGACACCACGCCGCTGGCCATGGGCGGCAACAAGCTGCGCAAACTCGAATACCTGGCCGCCGACGCCATCGCCCAGGGCGCCGATACCTTGGTCACCGCCGGCGCGATCCAGTCCAACCATGTGCGCCAGACCGCCGCGCTGGCTGCCAAGCTCGGCCTGGGCTGTGTTGCCCTGCTGGAGAATCCTACCGGCACCGACGACCCCAACTACCTGGGCAACGGCAATCGCCTGCTGCTGGAGTTGTTCGACGCCAAAGTGGAGTTGGTGGAAAACCTCGACAACGCCGACGACCAACTCAACGCCCTCGCCGACCGCCTGCGCAGTAACGGCAAGAAGCCGTACCTGGTGCCTATCGGCGGTTCCAATGCACTCGGCGCGCTGGGCTACGTGCGCGCCGGGCTGGAGTTGGCCGCGCAGATTGAAGACAGCGGCATTGAATTTGCCGCCGTGGTGCTTGCCTCTGGCAGTGCCGGCACCCACAGCGGCCTGGCCCTGGCCTTGAGCGAAGCACTGCCGCAATTGCCGGTGATCGGCATCACGGTGTCGCGTACCGAGCAAGCGCAATTGCCCAAGGTGCAGGGCTTGGCCGAGCGCACTGCCGAGTTGCTCGGCGTGGCTATTCCGCAAGCCTTCAAGGTCACCCTGTGGGACGAGTATTTCGGGCCGCGTTATGGCGAGCCAAACGCTGGCACCCTCTCGGCGATCAAACTTTTGGCCAGCCAGGAAGGTCTGTTGCTGGACCCGGTGTATACCGGCAAGGCCATGGCCGGTTTGCTGGACGGCATCGGGCGCCAGCGCTTTGAAGAGGGGCCGATCATTTTCCTGCATACCGGTGGCGCGCCGGCATTGTTTGCTTATGACTCAGTTTTCAACTGATTGAATACGGTCGATGTGGGAGCTGGCTTGCCTGCGATTGCGGTGGGTCAGCCAGAAACTTGGCACTGACACACTGCAATCGCAGGCAAGCCAGCTCCCACACAAGCCGCACATATTTCCAAAAAGAATATGAAATTGTATTTTTATTATTTTCAAGACTTAAAAACCCGCTTTATCATCGCGCCGAAGGCGAAGACGCGCTTCGCACTTTAGGGCAGGATACGACTACCGCGTCACCTGCTTCGCTCACCATAAAAACACAGGGGCTCTCCATGACTATTTCCGCATTTCGTCGCACGCTGTTGGTTGGCACTTTGGGCCTGGCGCTTGGCGCTGGCTGGCTGGGCCAGGCGGTTGCCGGCGAGCAGTTGAACACCATCAAAAAGGCCGGCGAGATCAAGATCGGCCTGGAAGGCACCTACCCACCGTTCAGCTTTGTCGATGAAAGCGGCAAGCTCAGCGGTTTCGAAGTGGAATTGTCCGAGGCACTGGCCAAGGAGCTGGGCGTCAAGGTCAAGCTGCAAGCCACGCCATGGGACGGCATCCTTGCCGCGCTGGAATCCAAGCGCCTGGACGCCGTGGTCAACCAGGTGACCATCTCCGAAGAGCGTAAGAAAAAATACGATTTCTCCAAGCCTTACACCGTGTCCGGCATCCAGGCGCTGGTGCTGAAAAAGAACGTCGACTCGATCAAGAAAGCCGACGACCTGGCCGGCAAGAAAGTGGGTGTGGGCCTGGGCACCAACTACGAACAATGGCTCAAGGACAACCAGCCTAAAGCTATTATCAAGACCTACAACGACGACCCGACCAAGTTCCAGGATCTGCGCATCGGCCGCATCGACGCCATCCTGATCGACCGCCTGGCCGCGCTGGAATACGCCAAGAAGGCCCCCGACACCGCCGCTGCCGGCGACGCCTTCTCTCGTCAGGAATCCGGTATCGCCCTGCGCAAAGGCGAGCCTGAATTGCTCGACGCAGTCAACAAGGCTCTGGACAAACTGCGCGCCGACGGCACCTTGAAGACGCTGTCCGAGAAGTACTTCAACGCTGACGTCACTCAATAATGGAAGCAGGTTTCCAACTCGCGCTGGACTCCGCGCCCTTTCTGCTCAAGGGCGCGTACTACACGGTAATCCTCAGCCTCGGCGGGATGTTTTTCGGCCTGTTGCTGGGCTTCGGCCTGGCCTTGATGCGCCTCTCGCGCTTCAAGTTGCTGAGTTGGACGGCCCGGGTCTACGTGTCGTTCTTTCGTGGCACGCCGTTGCTGGTGCAGCTGTTCCTGATCTACTACGGCTTGCCGCAAGTGGGCATCGAGCTGGACCCTATCCCTGCTGCCATGATCGGCTTTTCGCTGAACATGGCTGCCTATGCGTGTGAAATCCTGCGGGCCGCCATCGCCTCCATCGAGCGTGGCCAGTGGGAAGCTGCTGCCAGTATCGGCATGACCCGTGCGCAGACGTTGCGCCGGGCCATCCTGCCCCAGGCGATGCGCACGGCGTTGCCGCCTTTGGGCAACAGCTTTATTTCACTGGTCAAGGACACGGCGCTGGCCGCCACCATCCAAGTGCCCGAGCTGTTCCGCCAGGCCCAACTGGTGTCGGCGCGTACCTTCGAAATTTTCACCATGTATCTGTCCGCGGCCCTGATCTACTGGATCCTGGCGAGCATCCTGGCGCATCTGCAAAATCGTCTGGAAGACCGGGTCAACCGGCATGACCTGGAGTCTTGAAGCATGATCGTGGTTGAAAAACTGACCAAACAATTCAATGGTCAGGTGGTGCTCAACGGCATCGACCTGGAGGTCAAGGAAGGCGAAGTGGTCGCCATCATCGGCCCCAGTGGTTCCGGCAAGACCACCTTCCTGCGCTGCCTGAACTTCCTCGAAGAACCCACCAGCGGCCGTATCAAGGTGGGTGACATCGAGATCGACAGCAGCAGGCCGCTCAACCAGCAACAGGGCCTGGTGCGACGCCTGCGCCAGCATGTGGGCTTTGTGTTCCAAAACTTCAACCTGTTCCCCCACCGCACCGCACTGGAAAACGTCATCGAAGGCCCCATCGTGGTCAAGAAGATGCCACGGGAAGCGGCGGCCGAACTGGGGCGCAAGCTTTTGGCCAGGGTCGGCCTGGGAGGCAAGGAAGCGTCCTACCCAAGGCGGCTGTCCGGCGGCCAGCAACAGCGTGTGGCGATTGCCCGCGCATTGGCCATGGAGCCGGAGGTGATCCTGTTCGACGAACCCACCTCGGCCCTCGACCCGGAACTGGTGGGTGAAGTATTAGCGACCATTCGCAGCCTGGCCGAAGAAAACCGCACCATGGTCATCGTCACACACGAGATGAGCTTTGCCCGTGATGTGGCCAACCGGGTGATCTTTTTCGACAAGGGCGTGATCGTCGAACAGGGCGAAGCCAAGGCGCTGTTTGCCAACCCCAGGGAAGAACGTACCAAGCAGTTCCTGAGCAAATTCCTCGCCCACTGATGTTCTGTGTGGGAGCTGGCTTGCCTGCGATGCAAGCGCCTCGGTGTAGCAGTCCAACCGGGGTGATCCTATCGCAGGCACGCCAGCTCCCACATAAGCGAGGCCCTACAGGGAGTCGCCATTCCACCCCGTAAAAGACCCCGCCGCCTGCCCCCTGAGGTCCCCCCTCCCCGTCAGACCCGTCTGAATCTCGCCAAACCCACCGTTTAGCCCTTTGCCTCCATTGACGCTCCTTGGCCAACCCTCTTATCTAGCGCCTTGAGGATTGGATCCTATCCCGGCTACTGACTGAATCGTGCCTTTCGACCCCCCTTGCGCCTGTTCGTCGAGGTTTCGGAACGATTGCTGCTGGCTGCACCAAGGAGATTACTTATGACACACGCTCAAACCTCGGCCACGCTCCGTGCCCCAAGGCTGCCCCAGGCTATTGGAAACGGCATCAGCGCCCTGGCCTCCGCCCACTTGCAGGTCGACATTTCACCCTACCCGAGCATGGAAGAAGGCGACCTGATCGAACTGTTCTGGAACAACTGCTTCGCCGCCTCGCGCAAGGTGACGGCGTGCAAGATCGGCACGTGCACCCACCTGTGCGTACCGCAGAGTTTTGTGCAGGACGGACCGGCACGCGTCTACTACCAGGTCTTGCAGATCGGCCATGGCCCGATGCGCTCGGCGGTGACCCTGGTGCGGGTCAAGACCAACTACCCCGGCGGTCAGCCTTCGCCGCGCCTGAACCCTGAAGGCAGCGATGAAAACCAGAACCTGGCGCCCGTGAACCTGCCCGAGACGATCCGCCGCCATGGCGTCAACAGCAGCCAGGTAAGGCGCGGCATTCCGCTGACCATCGAGCCTTACCTGAACATGAGCACGGGCGATGCCATCACCTTGCGCTGGGGCGATGTACGCCTGGACCTGCCCCGCATTCAGGCTCAAAGCGTCGGCCTGGCGGTGCAGGTGTGGGTGCCGCCCCACGTGATTGTCGAAGCCGGCGACGACTGCCGGTTGGAGGTCACCTACTGCATTCTCGATCGCGTGGGTAACAACTCCCGCTGGGCGCCCGCCCGCACGCTGCGCATCGCCGCCTGCACACCGCCCCGCCCAGCCTCGCCCGCGCCAGGCTATCAACCGCGTCGCTTCGGTTCACCCTGTGAACCGGGGTGACAGCCCTTCTATGCATATTCCTAAAAGTTAGTTTATTTAAATAATTAACACGCTTAGGGTATATGCACCGGACCACCGGACATTCCTGATTTTTCTGTTTATTTCATTGAATGCGAGGTCGGTATGGTCAGAATTACCCCGGTGCGCAACGCCAGGGCATTGCGTGCAGCCAAGGAGCGGCGCTGATGTCTAACTTGGCTCTAACATCCCCCCAGAGTGATGTGGACGTAGCTCCCCTGCTGTTGCCCGCCACGGTGCTGCGCAACGACGCCCAGGCGCTGAGCGCCGCCCACGAGCTGGCCCAGGCTGCGCGTGCGCAGGCCGCCCAGCGCGACCAGCAACGCAAACTGCCCTGGGCGCAGCTCGAACAGTTCACCCGCAGCGGCTTGGGCAGTATTTCCATTCCCCGCGAATACGGCGGCCCCCAGGTGTCGTTTGTGACCCTGGCCGAAGTCTTCGCGATCATCAGCGCGGCCGACCCGGCACTCGGGCAGATCCCGCAGAACCATTTCGGCATCTTGCACGTATTGCAGGGCACCGCCACCGAGCGTCAGAAAAAGCAGCTGTTCCAGAGCGTGCTCGACGGCTGGCGCATCGGCAACGGCGGCCCGGAACGCGGCACCAAAAATACTCTGGAGCTCAAGGCGCGCCTCACGGCCGAAGGCGACGGTTACGTGCTCAGCGGCCAGAAGTTCTACTCCACAGGCGCCCTGTTCGCTCACTGGGTGGCAATCAAGGCCCTGAACGATGACGGCAAGCAGGTCATGGCTTTTGTACGTCGCGGCAGCGAAGGGCTGCGCATCGTTGATGACTGGTCCGGCTTTGGCCAACGTACCACCGCCAGCGGCACCGTGCTGCTTGATCGCGTAGCGGTGGACCCGGACCTGGTCATCGACAACTGGCGCCTGGGCGAAAGCCCGAATATCCAAGGGGCCGTGTCGCAACTGATCCAGGCCGCCATCGACGCCGGCATCGCCCGGGGCGCCCTCGACGATGCCATCGCCTTCGTGCGTGAGCGTTCGCGCCCGTGGATCGACGCCAAGGTCGAGCGAGCCAGCGACGACCTGTATGTGATCGCCGATATCGGCAAGCTGAAGATCGAACTGCACGCCGCCGAAGCCCTGCTGCGCAAGGCAGGCCAGGTGCTTGACCAGGTCAGCGCCGCGCCGATCACCGCGCAATCCGCCGCCCACGCCTCGATTGCCGTGGCCGAAGCCAAGGTGCTGACCACCGAAGTGGCGTTACAAGTCACCGAGAAGCTCTTCGAACTGGCGGGCAGCCGCGCCACCCTGGCCGAATTCAACCTTGACCGTCACTGGCGCAACGCCCGGGTTCACACCCTGCACGACCCGGTGCGCTGGAAGTACCACGCCATCGGCGCCTATCGGCTCAACGGCACCTTGCCGGCTCGTCATTCGTGGATTTAACCAACCAGAACACTTTTTCCACGAGCTTCTGGAGAAACTCATGACCCTTTCTCACCCCGTCGCGGTCATTACCAGCGACGAACAAGCGCTTATTGTCGCCAGCGATCTTGCTGAAGACTTGCGCCGCGACAGCGCCCAACGCGACCGCGAACGCCGCCTGCCGCTGCCCGAGCTGGACGGGTTTTCCCGCTCTGGCCTGTGGGGCATCAGCGTGCCCAAGGCCTACGGTGGCGCGGGCGTGTCCAACGTCACCCTGGCCAAGGTCATCGCACTGATCGCCCAGGCCGATGGCTCGTTGGGCCAGATTCCGCAAAACCATTTCTATGCCCTCGAAGTACTGCGGGTGAACGGCAGCCCCGAACAGCAGCAACGCCTGTACGCCGAGGTATTGGCTGGCCAACGCTTTGGCAACGCCTTGGCGGAGCTGGGCACCAAGACCGCACACGACCGCATTACCAGCCTCACCCGCGACGGCGATGGTTTTCGCATCAACGGGCGCAAGTTCTACGCCACCGGCGCGATCTACGCCCAGCGCATCCCCACCTCGGTGGTGGATGCAAATGGCGTGCAGCAGCTGGCCTTCATACCGCGTGACAGCGAGGGGCTGACGGTGATCGATGACTGGAGCGGCTTCGGCCAGCGCACCACCGGCAGCGGCTCGGTAGTGTTCGACAACGTGTGGGTCGCGGCGCAAGACGTGGTGCCGTTCCAGAGCGCCTTCGAACGCCCGACTACTGTCGGCCCGCTGGCGCAGATCCTTCACGCAGCCATCGACACCGGCATCGCCCGCGCGGCCTTTGAGGATGCCTTGCATTTTGTGCGCACCAAGACCCGCCCGTGGATCGACGCCGGCAACGACAAGGCCACCGAAGACCCGCTGACACTCAAGAGCTTCGGCCACCTGAGCAGCCGCCTGCACGCCGCCGAAGCCTTGCTGGAACGCTCGGGTGAATTCCTCGACCGCGCCCAGGCCGACAGCAATGCCCAGACCGTCGCCGCAGCCTCCATCGCCGTCGCCGAAGTGCGCGCCCTGAGCACCGAGATCTCCCTGGCGGCCGGCAGCACCCTGTTCGAACTGGCCGGCAGCCAGGCGACCCTGGCCGAACACGGCCTGGACCGCCACTGGCGCAACGCCCGGGTGCACACCCTGCACGACCCGGTGCGCTGGAAATACCATGCGGTTGGCAACTACTACCTCAACGATGAAAACCCGCCGCTGCGGGGGACCATCTGATGAGCAAAAAAAAGATCCTGCTCAATGCTTTCAACATGAACTGCATCGGGCACATCAATCACGGTTTGTGGACTCATCCACGGGACAACTCGACCGAGTACAAGACCCTCGAATACTGGACTGAACTGGCGAAGATCCTGGAGCGCGGGTTGTTCGACGGTTTGTTCATCGCTGATATCGTCGGCGTATATGACGTGTATCAGGACTCCATCGACGTGCCGCTCCAGGAGTCGATCCAGTTACCGGTCAACGACCCGTTGCTGCTGGTGTCGGCCATGGCCGCCGTCACCCAGCACCTTGGCTTCGGCCTTACCGCCAACCTCACCTATGAGCCGCCGTACCTGTTCGCCCGGCGCATGTCGACGCTGGATCACCTGAGCCGTGGCCGGGTGGGTTGGAACATTGTCACCGGCTACCTCGACAGCGCCGCCAAGGCCATGGGCCTTACCGAACAGGTCGAGCATGACCGGCGCTACGACCAGGCCGATGAATACCTGCAGGTGTTGTACAAGCTCTGGGAAGGCAGCTGGGAAGACGACGCGGTGCACAACGATCGCCAAGCGCGGGTGTATGCGCAACCGGGCAAGGTGCACAAGGTAAAGCACCACGGCGAGTTCTATCAGGTGGAGGGTTACCACCTGTGCGAGCCATCGCCGCAGCGCACGCCGGTGCTGTTCCAGGCCGGCAGTTCCGAGCGCGGCTTGCTGTTCGCCGGGCGGCATGCCGAGTGCGTGTTTATCAGCGGGCAGAACAAGGCCGCGACCAAGCGCCAGGTGGACAAGGTGCGCGCCAGCGCAGTGGAGGCTGGGCGCAACCCGGACGACATCAAGGTGTTCATGGGCCTGAACGTCATTGTGGGCGCCACTGAAGCGTTGGCCTGGAACAAGCACGCCGAGTACCTCAGCTACGCCAGCGCGGAAGCCGGCGTGGCGCACTTCTCGGCCTCGACCGGGATTGATTTTGCCCAGTACGCGTTGGACGAACCGATCCAGTACGTCAAAAGCAACGCGATCCAGTCGGCCACCCAGAACCTGCAGAACAACGACTGGACCCGGCGCAAATTGCTCGACCAGCACGCCTTGGGCGGGCGCTATATCACCCTGGTGGGCTCGCCTGAACAGGTGGCCGATGAGCTGGAATCCTGGATCAGCGAAACCGGGCTGGATGGTTTCAACCTGACGCGCATTGTGACGCCGGAGAGCTATGTGGATTTCATTGAGCTGGTGATACCGGAACTACAACGACGGGGCTCGTACAAGACGGAATATGCGCAGGGAACGCTGCGGGAAAAAGTCTTTCACGACACGGCTCGCTTACCCAACCAACACACCGGCTCTACCTACCGCCACGTTGTTTGATCGTTCCCACGCTCCGCGTGGGAATGCCTCTTGGACGCTCTGCGTTCGCTTTTGGGACGCGGAGCGTCCCTGGCTGCATTACCACGCGGAGCGTGGGAACGATCTCGCTACCTAAGACCTTATGACTGGAAAACCACTATGAAAAAGACATTCTTAAACAACCCAGTCAAAGCACTGGCCCTGGCCTTCGGCTTATTCAGCTCGGCGGTATTCGCCGCCGATGCACCGTTGAAAATCGGCACCACCGCTGCCTTCGCCATTCCGTTGGAAGCCGCCGTAGAAGAGGCCGGCAAGCAGGGCCTGAAGGTCGAACTGGTGGAGTTCACCGACTGGATCGCGCCCAACGTCAGCCTCGCCGCCGGCGATATCGACGTGAACTACTTTCAGCACATCCCCTTCCTGGAAAACGCCAAGGCCGCCGCCGGGTTTGACCTGGTGCCATATGCGCCGGGCATCATCAACAACGTCGGGCTGTATTCGAAAAAATACAAAAGCTTTAACGAGCTGCCCGCAGGCGCCAGCGTGGCGATTGCCAATGACCCGATCAACAGTGGTCGCGGCCTGCAACTGCTGGCCAAGGCCGGGCTGATCACCCTCAAACCCGGCGTGGGCTACAAGGCCACCGAAGAAGACATCGTCGCCAACCCGAAAAACATCAAGATCCTGCAAGTGGAAGCGGTGCAACTGGTGCGCGCCTATGACGACGCCGATCTGGTGCAGGGCTACCCGGCGTACATCCGCCTGTCCAAGACCTTCGATGCCGAGTCGGCACTGCTGTTCGACGGCCTCGATCATCCGGAATACGTGATTCAGTTCGTCATCCAGCCCAAGAGCAAAACCGACCCACGGGTGATCAAGTTCGTCGATATCTACCAGCACTCGCCGGTGGTGCGTGCGGCCTTGGACAAGTCCCTCGGCAAGCTCTATCAGGTTGGCTGGGAAGCTAAACCATGAGTGCCGCCAACGCCCGATTGCACGATCTGGCCCCTGCGCCCAGCCACGCGGAACAGACTGAACTGCACCCGGACTTGAACCACGCCCATGTGCGGTTCATCAACCTGGGCAAAACCTATGACGGCACGGTGCATGCGCTGCAAGGCATTGACCTGGCGATCCAGCGGGGCGAAGTGTTCGGCATCATCGGCCGCAGCGGCGCCGGCAAGTCATCGCTGATCCGCACCATCAATCGCCTGGAACAACCCAGCAGCGGACGGGTGCTGATCGACCAGGTGGACATCGGCAGCTTCGATGAAGACCATCTGGTGGCGCTGCGGCGACGCATCGGCATGATCTTCCAGCACTTCAACCTGATGTCGGCCAAGACCGTGTGGCAGAACGTCGAGTTGCCGCTCAAGGTCGCCGGTGTGCCCCAGGCACAACGCGCGCGAAAGGTGCATGAACTGCTGGAGCTGGTAGGCCTGCAAGACAAACACAAGGCGTACCCGGCGCAGCTGTCCGGCGGGCAGAAGCAGCGCGTCGGCATCGCCCGCGCGCTGGTGCACGACCCCGAGATTCTGCTGTGCGACGAAGCCACCTCGGCCCTCGACCCGGAAACCACCCAGTCGATCCTCGGCCTGCTGCGCGAGATCAACCAGCGCCTGGGCCTGACCATCGTGCTGATCACCCATGAGATGGCGGTGATCCGCGACATCTGCCACCGCGTAGTGGTGCTGGAGCACGGGCGTATCGTCGAGCAAGGCCCGGTGTGGCAGGTGTTTGGCGATCCGCAACATGAGGTCAGCAAGACCCTGCTCGCACCGCTGCAACACGGCTTGCCGCCAGAGTTGCAACGCCGCCTGCAACCCACGCCCGCCTCGGCCGACGCCGCACTGGTGCTGCGCCTGCAGTTCACCGGCAGCGACACCCTGGAGCCAGACCTCGCGGCACTGTTCAGTGCCCTCGGCGGCCGTGTGCGTTTACTACAAGGGGGCGTGGAACGCATCCAGGGGCATGCCTTGGGGCAACTGCTGCTGGCGGTGAATGGATCGCCGCACAACGCCGAAGAACTGCGCAAACGCGCGGCCAACTGGGCACAACAGGTGGAGGTGCTGGGCTATGTGGTTTGATCGTTTAGTGCAGGGGGCCATCGACACCTTGTTGATGGTGGGGGTGTCATCGCTGATCGCGCTGCTGGTGGGCATTCCGCTGGCGGTATTCCTGGTCACCAGTGACAAGGGCGGCATCTACCAGGCACCGGCGCTAAACCGCGTGCTGGGAGCGTTCGTGAATCTGTTCCGCTCCATTCCGTTTCTGATCCTGATGGTGGCGCTCATCCCGTTCACGCGCCTGATCGTCGGCACCACCTATGGCGTCTGGGCGGCAGTGGTACCGCTGACCATCGCCGCCACGCCGTTCTTTGCACGCATCGCTGAAGTGAGCCTGCGCGAGGTCGACCATGGCCTGATCGAAGCCGCGCAGGCCATGGGTTGCCGCCGTTGGCACATCATCTGGCATGTGCTGTTGCCAGAGGCGTTGCCCGGCATCGTCGGCGGCTTCACGATCACCCTGGTGACCATGATCAATTCATCGGCCATGGCCGGAGCAATCGGCGCCGGTGGCCTGGGCGATATTGCCTACCGCTATGGCTACCAGCGCTTCGATACGCAGATCATGCTCACTGTGATTGTGTTGCTGGTGGTGCTGGTGGCGGTGATCCAACTGAGTGGGGATAGGTTGGCGCGGGTGTTGAACAAGCGCTGACGTCACGGGCACTCATCCAGTTGGGCAACACTGGCACGGGGCACGAAGGTGATGGTTTTTTCCTTGGCCTGCCAGGGCCGCACGATATAGCTGCCATCCGAGTCGGCCATCACTCGCAGTTTTACGCTGCGCTTGGGGTTGTCGGCGTCTACCAGCGCGCCGGGAACCTGGGCCTGCGCCGTCCAGGTCATCAAGGTACAAACGCGCCCTCCCGAGGCGGATCCTTGCAGCGGCAGGCCGCCCAACTTGGCCCCACTCGCCGGGATCAGCCCGAGTAAAACGATGAGCGCAAAGGCCACCAATGAGGCGAACGCCACCGGGTTTTTCTGGACGCGCATACGCACCACCAGGCAGGCGGCGCTTCCCTGGATCAGGAACAACACGGCCATTTCGGCGGCCATGAACGGCGCAAAGAACACGGCGCTGTCGGAGTACTCGCTGAAGGCGCGGGAGACCGGCACCGTCACCATCAGAATGACCACCATTTGAACCACCCCGGCGCCAGCACTGGCCAGCCAGAACTCGCCGGACAACTCACGCAGAGCAACATGGGCGGGGCGCGCACGAATAATGATGCCGACATAGGCCACTACCGCCGCCATGATCGCTACGATCCAACTGAACGTCAGCAAAAACCCACTTTCGGCGTTCACGGACAGGTATACGGCGGACATCCAGAACACAAACATCACCAACAGGCTGGCCGCCCAATGTCCCAGTAACCTCCTGTGCTGGGCCGTCTCTTGCGGCGACTGCGGGCTGAGATTGAGCTGATCACTCAGACGCACACCTGTGCCGTTCAGGCGTGTGAACAAGATGAACGTGGGCACCAGGATCGATGCACCCATCATGCCGATCACAAATACCAACATGGCGAACATCGCTGGCAATGCGGTGAACGCCGACGCCGACAAGATACTCAGCGGCACCTTTTCCATCTGGATGTACTGGTACAGGTATAGGCCTGCCACCGAGAGAATCCCCACCGTCAGCGGCCAGGCACGCTCATTGAGCCAGAACAGCCCATTGCTCAATCTCGTGGCGTATTGGTCGACCTTGTTCGGCGCGATGTCGTTGCCAACGGTGGGACGTTTTTCCTCTTCCATGGATGTATAACCCTCTGCAAATGAAGGCCGAATCTTACCCACAATTTCCCGTGACGGTCTGTCGGATGCGCACACTGCGAGCGCCATGAAGTGCCCTACAGCGGATACACGGTTTTCAACTCAAGAGTGGGCCGGGGTATAGTCCAACCACCTCAGCCGCAGCCGTGCGCCATGCCATGAAACTTGCTCCCGACGACCTCAACCAGATCACCTCCACCACCCTGGGCCATTACAACAAGGTGGCCGAAGACTTCCGTGAAGGCACCCGCGATCACGATGTGAGCCAGAACGTCGACGCGCTGCTGCGGCATATCCAGGGCACGCCGCCGTTCACTGTGCTGGATTTCGGCTGTGGGCCAGGGCGGGATTTGCAGACGTTTACGCGCATGGGGCATATCGCCGTGGGCCTGGATGGCTCCGAACGTTTTGCGCAGATGGCCCGCGAAGACAGCGGCTGTGAGGTGCTGCAGCAGGACTTTTTCAAGCTGGACCTGCCCGCCGACCGCTTCGATGGCGTGTTTGCCAATGCGGTGCTGTTTCATATTCCCAAGCAGGAGTTGCCCCGAGTGCTCAAAGAGCTGCACGGCGCGTTGAAGCCTGGGGGCGTGCTGTTCAGCTCGAACCCTCGGGGCGAGAACCAGGAGGGCTGGAATGGGCCGCGGTATGGCTCTTATCACGATCTGCAGGCCTGGCGGGCCTTGCTGACCGCAGCCGGGTTTGAAGAGTTGGAGCACTACTACCGGCCGGCCGGGTTGCCGCGGGAACAGCAGCCTTGGTTGGCGAGTGTATGGCGTAAGATTTAGTGCTGCATCGCCTGTACCTGCCTCATCGCAGGCAAGCCAGCTCCCACCTTTGGAATGCATTCCCTTGTGGGAGCCGGGCTTGCCCGCGATGACGCCGTAACGGGCAGCGTTATTTCACCTGATACACCACCGGCTCCCACCTTTGGAATGCATTCCCTTGTGGGAGCCGGGCTTGCCCGCGATGGCGCCGTAACGGGCAGCGTTATTTCACCTGATACACCACCGGCTCCCACCTTTGGAATGCATTACCCTGTGGGAGCCGGGCTTGCCCGCGATGACGCCGTAACGGGCAGCGTTATTTCACCTGATACACCACCGGCTCCCACCTTTGGAATGCATTACCCTGTGGGAGCCGGGCTTGCCCGCGATGGCGCCGTAACGGGCAGCGTTATTTCACCTGATACACCACCGGCTCCTCCCCCTCCACAAGCACCGTCACACTGCGCCCGGCATACCCCTGTTTATCCACCGCCGAGAAATTCGCCACCAACCGCGTCCCGTCTGCGAAGGTGGTTTGCTGCAGCTGCTTGTCCACCGTAAGCCAGCGGAAATCCGTCATTTCCTGGGTTGCCAGGCGCTGGTGCAACGGCCGGAAAAAACGGTCCTGGCGCTGAATAATCGGCAGCCGCGCCTTGAGCGTCGCCGCACTGAGGTGGTACAGCGGCGGCACGTTGTAGAGCAGTTGGGTCAGCTCATTGTCGCCCTGCACATTGCTCAGTTTGAGGCTGTCGAACAGCCAATGATGGGTGGTGATCACCGAGCCGTGGAACACCGCCTGATACAACGGCACGCGCATCGTCGGTTCGAAATACAGCGTGCGAAACGGCTCCTTCAACGGCACTGATTTGAAGAACACCGCCGGTTGCTCCGTGGGGTACCAGTTGCCTACGAAGTACGGCGACTGCGGGTCCTGGGTCATCTCGCGGTCACCCCAGCCGATCACCGGGGTCTGCATGCCGTGGGCAAACAGGATGCCTTGGGCAGTGATCGCGTTGCCGTCTTCGGAGCCTGTGACCAGCTTCGGCACGGTGTTGATCCAGCGGGAAGCATCGATATTGCCTTCGGCGTTTTGTGCCTGAGTCATGCTGGCGTTGCTGCGATAGCTGTCGAACAACATGCTGGTGGCGTAGGCATCGAGAAACCAGGCATTGAAGCCAGCCTTGGCGTGTACTGCCTTCACCCGTGCCTCCAGCAGCGGCCGCACACAACGTGGATCCGTGTAGTGGCCGGACTTCTGGAAACCGGTTTTCAGCTTGCCGTCTTTCAACACGATCGCGCAGTCGCGGTAGGCCTTGGCGCCCAGGTGGGCAGTGGTCCAATCGGGGTTTTCCGTGGCGGACAGGGCCGTTTCGTAGGAGTCGTAAGGCGCCATCAGAAAACCGGCTTCCACCCCCGCGCGAATCGCTTCGGGATGCCAGAGGCCACCCTCCCAACCTTCGCCCAAGGTCAGCAGCAGACGCTGCAGCCCGGCGTCGCGCAGGGTTTGAATGGTGCTACTGCCCCAGGTCTGCGGGCTGTCACTCAAGGCTCCCGCAAAGTCCACGGCCAGTTCACTGCGCAGCTCACCATAACGGGCGGCAAGGCGGGTCATATCTGGCTCTTGCACTTGCCAGGCCTGCCGGGCCTTGGTGTTGATCGCCGCGTTGAGGCCGCGCAGGAGCACGGTTTGTTCATAGCGATTCAGTGCAGCGGACTGCGCCAGCAGCTGTGCGCTCTCTTTGTCCATCAGGCTCTTGAGTTCATGGCTGCGCAGCCGTTGGATCAGTCTTGGCCAATCACGCACATCGCCCAAAGCCAGCAGGCCGTTGTCCCAGAGGTACACATGGCTGGCGCCCAGCAGTTTCTGGGCTTCGGGTGTTTGCCGCAGTTTGTCCGCCAACGGCTCATAGCGGCCCTGCTCCACCAGCCACTGGCGGTAGCGCTTGGCACCAGCCAATGGGTCGGCATCGCCCAGGTACAGCCGCAGCGTCATCGGCGCATCAGGCGCCAGCGAGGTGAATTCATGGGCCGCGGAGAGCGCCAGGCCGTTGCCGTCGGCTTGCCATTGCAGGCGGTTGTTGTAGGGGTTGGTCAACAGCCAGCTCAAGGTGAAGCCACCGTGATCCACGCCCCACAGCGGCAGGCTCAGGTCTTGGGTGGTATTGAACTCGCCCCGCTCCAGCAGAAACGTCTTCCAGATGGCATTGCCGGCAGGCACGTAATGCCCCTCGGCCAAGGGCCAGATCAACCCTCGCCCCATGGCCTCGGCAGGCTGACGCAGCAGGGCCAGCTCACCGGGCTCGCGGGCGTTGATGGTCAAGGCCAGGTCGCGCTGTTGCAGGCGGGCGGTCAGGCGATAGGCGCCGTTGTCCCATTGCCAAGTGGCTTGATCAGGCGTGTTCTGCAATTGGCTGACGGCATGCGAGGCCACACCACTGGATGCCTGCACTGAAGCCTGGCCTGCGGGTGTCACGCGCAGCGCCAGGGTGGCGGGGTCGAGTTCGACGCGCCACAAGGCATTTTCCAGTACGGTGGCGGCGAAGGCAGACGGTGCAAGGAGCAACGCGCAAAACAGCAAGGTGAAACGCAGGCACTGCATGAGGATCGACCTGGGTTTGGAATGAGGACCAGAGGGTACAACATGCAGTAGCGAGCCAGGACGACATGGGGATTTTTCAGAAACTTCACACAGTCTCAACTAGAATGAAGATCCAAATGTGGGAGCTGGCTTGCCTGCGAAAGCGACAGTTGAGTCACAGATGCAGCGACTGATACACCGCCTTCGCGGGCAAGCCCGCTCCCACAGGGGGTTTGCGCTTAACCGGCAGCCCCCTCTCTCAGTGTTAATCCTGTTGTGGCTGATGTTCGTGTTTCGGCTCGCGGATCTTGTACCAGGCCACATACAGCGCCGGCAGAAACAGCAACGTCAGTAACGTCGCAATGATGATCCCGCCAATCATCGCGTAGGCCATCGGCCCCCAGAACACTTCCCGCGCAATCGGGATCATGCCCAGGCTCGCGGCGGCGGCCGTCAGCAGAATCGGCCGACGCCGGTGTTCGGTCGCTTCCACCACCGCGTCCCACGGCGTGTAGCCGGCCTCTTCGTACTCGTGGATCTGTGTGACCAGAATCACCGAGTTGCGGATGATGATGCCGATCAGCGCCAGGATCCCCAGGATCGCCACAAAGCCCATGGGCGTGCCCGTGGGGATCAACGCCAGCACCACGCCGATCAGCCCCAGTGGCGCAACGCTGGCCACCAGGAACATCTTCTGCACGCTGTGCAACTGAATCATCAGGAACGTGGCCATCAGGAACAACATCAACGGCACCACGCTGGCAATCGGGCCCTGGGCCTTGCCACTTTCTTCCACGGTACCGCCGGTGGCGACTTTGTAGCCCACCGGCAAGCCTTCGCTGAATTTCTCGATGGTCGGCGCCAACTGCTTGACCAGGTCGGTCGGCTGCATCTCATCGCGCACCGCGGCCTTGATGGTAATCGTCGGCTTGCGGTCACGACGCCACACCAGCGGCTGCTCCAGTTCGTAACGCACCGTGGCAAAGGCCAGCAATGGAATCGAGGTGCCATTGGGCGTAACAATCTGCAGATTCTGCAAGGTTTCCGGCGTACCGCGCTCGGCATCCTCGGCGCGGCCGACCACGTTGATCAGGTAGATATCGTCGTGCACCTGGGTCACCGCCGCGCCGCTGACCACGCTGTTCATCAACTGCGCCACGTCTTCCGACGAAAGCCCCAGTTGCCGCGCCTTGTCCTGGGCGATGTCGACGCGCAGCACTTTGCCCGGCTCGTTCCAGTCGTAGATGATCTCGCCCAGGTGGGTGTTCTGATCCAGCAAGGTCGCCAGTTCAATGGCGTGCTTGCGCACCTGATCGGTGTCTTTACCAGAGACGCGGTACTGGATCGGCCGCCCGACCGGCGGGCCCATTTCCAGCGGCTGCACGTAGCTGCCGATACCGACAAAATCATCGCGCAAGCGTTTCTGCAATCGAGCGATCAGGGCGCCACGCTCTTCCAGGCCCTTGCTCACAATCACCAGCTGCGCGTAGTACGGGTTCTCCAGTTGCTGGTCCAGCGGCAGGTAGAAACGAATCGCGCCCTGGCCGATGTAGGTGCTCCAACGGGCGATATCCGGGTCGTCCTTGATGATCGCTTCGAGGCGGTCTACCGCCTTGCGCGTCTCGTTGATCGAGGCGTTTTGCGGCAGGTTCAGGTCGACGAGAATTTCCGGACGGTCCGACGACGGGAAGAACTGGTTCTGCACAAATTGCATGGAAAATACCGAGGCCACGAACAGCGCCACGGTGATGCCAATCGCCCACCAGCGGTTGCGCATCGCCCACAGCATGCCGCCATTGAAGGCACGGCCAATGCGCCCTGGCTCGGCGTTGTGCGGTTTCACATTGGCGCTGAGGATATGCACGCCGATCACCGGCGCAAACAGCACCGCCACCACCCACGACACCAGCATCGCCACGGCAATCACCGCGAACAGGGTAAAGGTGTACTCGCCTGCCGAACTGGCGTTGAGGCCAATCGGTACGAAACCGGCCACGGTCACCAGCGTGCCGGTGAGCATCGGGAACGCCGTGGAGGTATAGGCGTAAGTCGCCGCCTGTTCCTTGGTTTCGCCTTTTTCCAGGCGCGTGATCATCATCTCCACCGTGATCATCGCGTCATCCACCAGCAGGCCGAGGGCGATGATCAACGCGCCCAGCGACACGCGCTGCATGGTGATGCCGCTGTATTCCATGAACACGAATACCAGCGCCAGCACCAACGGAATCGAGCACGCCACCACCAACCCGGCGCGCATGCCGAGGCTGATAAAGCTCACCACCAGCACGATGATCACCGCCTCAAACAACGCGCTGGTAAACCCGCCGACCGCCTCTTCCACCACTTCGGCCTGGTCGGACACCTTGTGCACGCCGACGCCCACCGGCAGGTCGGCGGTCAGCTCGTCCATGCGCCCGTGCAGGGCCTTACCGAACGACTGGATATTGCCGCCCTTCTGCATGGCGATGGCCAAGCCAATCGCCGGTTTGCCGTTGAAGCGAAACATCGGCCGCGCCGGGTCCACATAACCACGGCTGATGTCGGCAATATCCGCCAGCCGGTAGAAACGGTCATTGAGGCGCAGGTTGACGTTGGCCAGGTCTTTCTCCGAGGCGAACTGCCCGGAGGTGCGCACGGAGATGCGTTCCGGCCCGGCCTCGATCACCCCGGCGGGGGTCACGGCGTTTTGCGATTGCAGGCTTTGCACGACCTGGCGCTGATCAATCCCCAGGGCCGCGAGTTTGCGCGTGGAGAAATTCAGGTAAATCACTTCGTCCTGCTGGCCGATCATCTCGACCTTGCCCAGCCCTGGCACCGAGCGGATTTCGGCGCGCACCTGTTCCACGTAGTCACGCAACTGGCGCATCGACAGGCCATCGCCGGTAAAGGCATACACCGAGCCGAACACGTCACCGAACTCATCGTTGAACGATGGCCCCTGCAAGCCCTGGGGGAAGGTCCCACGAATGTCATCGATCTTTTTGCGGACCTGGTACCAGATCTCAGGGATGGCCTTGGCACTGGTGGTGTCCTTGAGGAACACGAACACCGTGGACTCGCCGGGCCGGGTGTAGCTTTTCACATAGTCGAGAGAGTCGAGTTCCTCGAGTTTTTTCTCGATACGGTCGGTGACCTGCTTGAGGGTTTCTTCCTGGGTCGCGCCCGGCCAGCGGGTCTGGATCACCATGGTCTTGATGGTGAACGACGGGTCTTCTTCACGGCCCAGGTTCATGTACGAGAACACGCCCATCAGCAGCGCGACGAACATCAGGTACCAGACGAAGGACTGATGCTTGAGGGCCCAGTCGGATAAGTTGAAGCTCCCTTTCATCGCGGGCTGTCCTCGTCGATTTTGACTTTTTGCCCAGGTTTCAGGCTGTTCACGCCGGCGGTGACAATGCGCTCGCCGGGTTTGACGCTGCCATTGAGCAAGGCGCTGCGGGCATCACGGCTGATAACCGTGACCTCGCGGGGTTGCACGGTCTGGCTCTGGGTGTCGAGCAGCCAGATACGGGTCTTGCCGTCCACTTCCTGCAAGGCGCTCAGGGGCAGTTCGATACGCGGGGCGATGGCGGTGCTCAACGTCACGCTGATTGCCGTGCCCAGGCGGAACGCGGGCGGGGTTTCGGCCAGGCTCAGGCGTGCGCGACGGGTGCGCGTGGCGCTTTGGGCCTGAGGCTCGATCTCACGCACCACGGCGGTAGTGTGCACGCTGGGGTCCAGTTGCCCGGCGACCAGGAACACCACATCGGCAGGCAAGCGTTCAGCCAGGCCGGCGGGCAGGTCGATCACCGCTTCCTTGATGTCCGGACGGGCCAGGGTCACCACCTGCTGGCCGGCGCTGACCACTTGGCCGGCCTCAGCGTTCCAGGCAGTGACGATGCCGGCATGGTCGGTGCGCAGTTCGGCGTAGTTGAGTTGGTCCTTGGCCTGGTTGACCGAGGCACGGGCCTGGTCAAGGGTCGCCTGGGTGGTTTTCAGGTCGGTCTGGGCCACATCCAGCTGAGCCTGGGCGCCGACGCCACGGTTGAACAGTTCCTGTTGCCGCCGAGCGTTGGCCTGGGCGTTGATGAACTGCGCCTGTACGCGCGCCAGGTCGCCCTGGGCAGCGCGTAATTGGTTCTGCTGGTCGGTGGGGTCAAGCACGGCGAGCAAGGCGCCCTTCTCCACCTCGGCGCCGACATCCACGGCGCGACGGGCGATGCGGCCGGGCACACGGAAACCCAGGTTGCTTTCATAGCGGGCCTGGATGGTGCCGGCGAAACGACCCAGGTTTTCCTGGTCTTCGGCCCTCACTTCCATGGACAGCACCGGGCGTAAGGGTTCGGGCGGCGCCTCTTCCTTGGAGCAGGCCATCAGCAACAGGCTGGCGGCGACAATCAGCGTCAATTGCTTCATGGCTGCGCTCCGGGTTGGGCGATCTCGACGACCATGCCGGGGTGCAGCAATTGCCCACCGGCTATCACGACTTTTTCACCGCCTTTGAGACCCTCGCCGATGATCACTTTGCCGGTGAGGTAGCGCGCCACGGTGACCTTGTGCAACTGCACCTTGCCTTCACCGTCCACCAGCCACACGGCCGGCTCGCTGAGGTCTTTGGTCAGGGCCGACCAAGGCAGCTCGATGCTCGCCTTGGCCGGGCCATTGGCGGTGGCACTCACCACCGACCCCAGCTCCATACCCTTGGGCAGGCTTTGCAGGGCGATCTTCACTTGGACGGTGCCGGTATTGGCGGCCACGGCGGGCGTGACTTCGCGGACTTTGCCCACGGCCTTGATGCTCGGGTTGTCCAGCAGGCTCACCGTAATCGGCGCGTCGGGGGGCGGCTCCACCAGCAGGGACTCATACACGTTGAACACGGCGTCACGCTCGCCATCGCGGGCGAGGCTGAAGATCGGCACGGTGGCTTGTACCACTTGGCCGACTTCGGCCTGGCGCGCCGTGATGATCCCCGGGGCATCGGCGATCAACGCGGTGTAGCCCAACTGTTCGCGTGCATTGGCCAACTGCGCCTGGGCAGCGGCCAGGGCACTTTGACTGCTGCGCAGCGCGGCCTGGGCGGCGTCGTATTCGCTGCGGCTGGTATAGCCTTTGGGCAAGAGTTTTTCCTGGCGCACGAAGGCGGCGGCGGTCTGCTTGACCCGCGCCTGCTCGGCCACAACCTGGGCCTGGGCCGAATCGACGTTGGTTTGCAGGTCCTTGGGGTCGAGCTTGGCCAAGACTTGCCTGGCCGTGACGCGGTCGCCTACGTCGACCATGCGCTGGATGATCTTGCCACCCACGCGAAAGGACAGATCGGTTTGCACGCGCGCCTGGATATCGCCGGTCAGCGTGACCGCCGCGGCAAAATCCGCTGACTGCACGGTTTGCACGAATACCCGCGAATGCTGCTTGGGCTCGGCTTTGTCCTGGCCACAGCCGCTGAGCAGCGCCAGGAGGCCAAGGCTGAAAATAAATGTCGAGGTGCGACCGCCCATGCAGGCTCCTTTTGCGTGATGCCGACGTTCAAGTGTGTATGCGACTGTGAGCTTAGATCAGGGTTCCTTATCTGCATGGAGGATCCCATACTCCAATGGTTCCCATGCTGACTAATTACACATGCTTAAAACCCTCGCGGTGGCCAATTACCGCTCGATCAACAAATTGGTGGTGCCCCTGGACCGGCTGAACCTGGTGACCGGGCCCAATGGCAGCGGCAAATCCAACCTGTATCGCGCCCTGCGCCTATTGGCCGAAACCGCCCAGGGCGGGGTGATCAATGCGCTGGCCCGCGAAGGCGGGCTGGATTCGACCTTCTGGGCCGGGCCGGAAACCATCAGCCGGCGCATGCGCAATGGCGAAGTACCGGTCGAATCTACTGTGCGCCAGGGCGTCAAACGCCTGCGCCTGGGGTTTGCCGCAGAGGATTTCAGCTACGCGATCTCTTTGGGCTTACCCGAAAAAACCCTCTCGGCCTTCAAACTGGACCCCGAAGTAAAAAAGGAGTGCATCTGGGCCGGCCACGTCTACCGTCCGGCCAGCCTGCTGGTGCAGCGCTCAGGGCCGATGGTGCGTGCCCGCGAAGGCCGTGCGTGGGATGTGCTGGCGCATCACACACCGAACTACCACAGCCTGTTCGATCAGGTCGGCAGCCTGCGTGGCTCGCCGGAAGTGCTGCTGTTGCGTGAAAGCATTCGTGGCTGGCGCTTTTACGATCACTTTCGCAGCGACGTGGACGCGCCAGTGCGCCAGCCACAGTTGGGCACGCGCTCGCCGGTGTTGCACCACGACGGCCGCGATCTGGCGGCCGCGTTGCAGACCATCCGCGAGATTGGCGATCCCGAGGCGCTACAACGCGCCGTGAGCGATGCATTTCCGGGCGCGCGTCTGCACATTGAACCGTTGCAGGGCGGACGCTTTGCCATCGAGTTCTATCAGGAAGGCTTGCTGCGACCGTTGTCGGCGGCGGAGCTGTCGGACGGCACCCTGCGCTACCTGCTGCTGATCGCCGCGCTGCTGACCCCTCGGCCACCGACCATGATGGTGCTGAACGAGCCGGAGACCAGCTTGCATCCGGACCTGTTGCCGGCACTGGCCCGCTTGATTATCCAGGCGTCGAAGCAGTGCCAGGTATGGGTGGTGAGCCATGCCAGCCGCTTGATTGCGGCGTTGCAGCAGGATGAGGGGTGTAACTCGATTGTGTTGGAGAAGGTGTTGGGGGAAACGCGAATTGTGGGGCAAGGGATGCTGGATGGGCCGGCCTGGCATTGGCCGGAGTAGGCGGTGACTGCACTGGCCTCACCGGGGGCAAGCCCCCTCCCACATTTTGATGTGTGAATACATTCAAAGGTGGGAGCTGGCTTGCCTGCGATAGCTATCTCAGCCCTGCCACTTACCGCCTTCAACAATCACACTCTCAGGCTTGGTGTCATCGCTCAGCTCTTTACGCACATATTGGTCATAAAGCTTGAGCAGGAATTTCTCCTCCCCCAACTTCGCCAGCTCAGCGTTCACCCAGTCACGCAGCTCGATATTGCCCTTCTTCACCGCCGGGGCAATGGGTGCTTCATCACCGAGCTTCTCTTCCAGCACGCGGTAGCCAGGGTTCTGCTTGGCCCAACTGAACAGCACCAGGTTGTCTTGCGCATAGGCATCCCCACGGCCAGCCGACAGCGCCTGCAGCGACTCGGAGTTCTTCTCGAACTTGAGCAGCTTCCAGTCCGGATGGTTCTTGGTCAGCCAGATATCCGCCGTGGTGCCGGTGGTGACGATGGTCGTGCGGGTTGCCAGGTCATCCAGGCTTTTGACGGCGCTGTCATTCGGCACCAGAGCCTGCACCGCCACTTTCAGGTTGGGGTTGGTGAAGTCCACTGCTTCCTTGCGTTCAGGCGTCACGGTCATGTTGGCGAGAATCAGGTCGACCTTGTCGCTTTGCAGGAAGGGAATGCGGCTGGCCGGTTCCACGGCGACAAACTCCACCTTGTTTTCATCGCCCAGCAGGTCCTTGGCGAATTGCCGGCCGATGTCGGTATCGAAGCCGACATAACGACCCGCTTCGTCCACAAAGCCGAATGGCGGTTTATCGGTAAACACGCCGACAATCAGCTTGTCCCGCGCTTTGATTTTGTCGATGTAGCTCACAGCCGCAGGTTTTACCGGCTCTTCGGCCTTTTTATCGCAGCCGGCCAGCAAGGCGACGGCAAACAGTGGCAGCAGTAACTTTTTCATATCAGCTCCAGTTCCTTGATCTTTTTGGGCAGTGTTGAAACAAAGGAGAACTTCTCCAGGAACTGCTGCGCGCGTGCGGTCTGCGGGTTCGTAAAGAATGCCTCGGGGGTGTTGTGTTCGAGGATGCGACCGGCCTCCATGAACACCACGCGGTCGGCGACGGCGCGGGCGAAGGCCATTTCGTGGGTGACGATCAGCAGGGTCATGCCATCGCGGGCCAAGTCCTGGATCACTTCCAGCACTTCCTTGACCATCTCCGGGTCGAGGGCCGCGGTGACTTCGTCAAACAGCATGACCTGAGGGTTCATGCACAACGAGCGGACGATGGCGATGCGTTGTTGCTGGCCACCGGAAAGCTGGCGTGGGAAGGCGTCGCGCTTGTCGGCAAGGCCCACGCGCTCCAGCAATTTTTCCGCCTGCTCACGGGCTTCACGCGGGTCGCGCTTTTGCACTTTCAGCGGGCCGAGCAGGATGTTGTCGAGCACGCTCATGTGCGGGAACAGGTGGTAGCTCTGGAACACCATGCCAATGTCCTGGCGTACCTGGCGCCAGTCGGTGGTTTTATCCAGCAGCTCTTTGCCGGCAAAGCGCAGGCTGCCGCTGTGCGCGATTTCCAGCCCATTGAGGCAGCGCAACAAGGTGCTTTTGCCACAGCCGCTGGGGCCTAAGATCACCACCACTTCGCCGCGCTGCACGCTCAGGTCGATGCCCTTGAGCACCTGCGCCTCGCCGAAGAATTTGTTGAAACCCTGGAACTCGATCAATGCGCTCATGCTTGGGCCCAGCGCCGTTCCAGCAGCTTGGAGGCGGCCGACAACGGGTAGCAGATAAAGAAGAAAAACAGGAACAGCGCACCGTAGATCAATACCGACTCGTAGGTGCGCTCGATGATTTGCTGGCCGACCTTGATCACATCCACCACGCCGATCAGCACCGCCAGGGAGCTGGTCTTGATGATGCGCGTGTACACGTTGATGGTCGGCGGCGTCATGCGCCTGAGGGCCTGGGGCAGCAGTACGTAGCCGTACAACTGCGGGTCGGACAGGCCAATCGACAAGCCTGCTTCGCGTTGGCCACGGGGCAGCGAATGCAGCGCGCCACGCACCACTTCGCCCACCTCGCTGGCGCCCCACAACGACAGCACCAGCACCGCGCACCAGAAACTCGGGATGCTCAGGCCGAAGAAGATCGGCACGCCAAAAAACAGCAGGTACAACCACACCAGCACCGGAATGGCGCGGAACAGTTCCAGGTAGACCCGCAACACGCCGTTGATCGCCTTGTTATTCAAAGTGCGCAGCACGCCGTAGAGCACGCCGCCAACCGTGCTGAAGCCGATGCTCAAAAACGAAATTGACAGGGTTTGCGCAGCGCCCTTGCCCAGTTGCGGCAACGACACCCAGAGCAACTCAAGACCCGAACTGGCCATGCTGGAGCCTCCTTTCCAGGCGGCTGAGCAACAGCGACAACGGCAAGAACAACAGCACGCAAATCAGCGTCAGCACGGCGAGCATTTCGTAGGTTTTATAGTAGAGGGCGATATAGCTCTTGGTGGTATAGAGAATCTCCGGCACCGCCACCGCCGACACCACGGTGGTTTCCTTGAGTAGAAAAATGAAGTTGGCGAACAGCGCCGGCAGGCTGAGGATGCCGGCCTGGGGCAGGATCACATGGCGCAACAGTTGCCAGTCGGACAGGCCAATGGACTTGCCCGACTCGATTTGCGCTTGCGGCACCGCTTCCACGCCGGCGCGCAGCACCTCGGTGAGGTAGGCGCCGCCCAGAAAGGTCATGGTGATGATCGCCGCCCAGAACCCGGAAATATTGAAACCCAGGGCCGGCAGCGCGAAGTAGACGAAGAACAGTTGGATCAACAGCGGCGTGTTACGCGCCAGCTCCACATAGAGCGCCACCAGGCGCGACAGGTAAGGCGTACGAAACACCAGCAGCGCAGCGTTGATCAGCGCCACCAGCAAGGACGTGGCAATGGCGATCAGGCCGACTTGCAGCGTCACACCCACGGCCTTGAGAAACGCCGGCAGGGTGCTGAGGATAAAAGCGAAATCGAAGGTCATGTGCAGTCCATATCGCCGCATGGGTAATGCCGCGAGCGCAGTCCGTGCCGACGTGGATAACGTCAGCTAGCGCGAACTTTAAAGGTATAAAAATCAAAGTTTAAATACCGAAATAGCATATTGATATCACCCAAAAACCTAACCTCTGTGGGAGCTGTCGATCGTTCCCACGCTCTGCGTGGGAATGCAGCCCAGGACGCTCTGCGTCCGCTCTAAAGTCGTGACGCAGAGCGTCACAGGAGACGTTCCCACGCGGAGCGTGGGAACGAGCAAGCCAGCTCCCACAGTTTTGACTGTATTTCAGATAAAAAAACGCCGACGCTGGAGTAGCCGTCGGCGTTGAAACCTTGAAGGGGGTTTTGGCTTACATCAGAACGCTGGCACCACCGCGCCGTTGTACTTCTTCTCGATGAAAGCTTTGACTTCCGGGCTGGTCAGGGCCTTGGCCAACTTCTGGATAGCATCGCTGTCCTTGTTGTCCGGGCGCGCCACCAGGAAATTCACGTACGGCGACTTGGCGTCTTCGATGATCAGCGCGTCCTTGGCCGGGTTCAGGCCAGCTTCCAGGGCGTAGTTGGTGTTGATCAGGTCGAGGTCAACCTGGTCCAGCACCCGTGGCAGCAGGGCCGATTCCAGCTCTTTGAACTTCAGGTTCTTCGGGTTGCTGGCGATGTCTTTCGGCGTGGCCAGGGCGTTTGTCGGGTCTTTGAGGGTGATCACACCAGCCTTTTGCAGCAACAACAAAGCGCGGCCGCTGTTGGAGCCTTCGTTCGGGATAGCCACGGTGGCGCCGTCTTTCAGATCTTCGATTTTCTTGATCTTTTTCGAATAGCCGCCGAAGGGTTCAACGTGCACGCCCACCACGGTAATCAGGTTGGTGCCCTTGCCCTTGTTGAAGTTTTCCAGGTACGGCAGGGTCTGGAAATAGTTGGCGTCCAAGCGTTTCTCAGCGACCTGCACGTTCGGCTGTACGTAGTCGGTAAAGACTTTGATCTGCAGGTCCACACCTTCCTTGGCCAGGGTCGGCTTGATCAGCTCGAGGATTTCGGCGTGCGGGATCGGCGTAGCGGCCACCACCAGTTTCTCGTTGGCCTGGGCAAAGCCAGCAGTCAGGGCAGCCGCCAGAGCGGTAAACAACAGAACCTTTTTCATGCAATGTCCTTCTAACGACCGTTTTTATGTGAGGTGCCAGCGAAGTGCTATCGCGGCGTGGAAGGGACAATACCTAGATTTTTTATTCCCGAACAATATCTTTTATTCACGTTGATATTCCATTTTGTTCATACAGGAATTTACGCACCGATTCCGTCTCGGCCGGGCTGGCGCTGGCCAAAATTCGTCGTACTTGCTCCAGCGGTGAGCCTGCCGTCGGTAGGTTCAAATGCTCGGGCAAGATTTCATCGCCGCTGCTCACCAGCAAGGCAAAGTGAATGACGTTTTCCAATTCTCGCGTATTGCCCGGCCACGTGTGGTGTTCCAGCACCTGCTGGGCGGCGTCGCTGATCAGTGGCACCGGAAGGTCCAGGCGCTGGCTGTAGATGCCGAGGAAATATTCGGCCAGAGACAAGATATCCCCCACCCGCTCGCGCAACGCCGGCAGGTCCAACCGGCCCTCACTCAAATAATGGAACAGACGCTCATGAAACTTGCCCACGGCCACGGCCTGGGCCAGGTCGATGCTGGTCGCGGCCACCAGGCGCACATCCACCGGGCTGGGCTGGTGGGCACCGACGCGGGTGACTTCGTGGTTTTCCAGGGCCGCGAGCAATTTCACCTGGATCGGCAGCGGCAAGTCACCAATTTCATCCAGGTACAAGGTGCCGCCATTGGCCGAGCCAAACCAGCCCGCGCGGCTGCTCGCCGCGCCACTGTGACTGCCGGCGGCATAGCCAAACAACTCGGCATCCGCATAGGTGGGGCTGATGGCGCCACAGTTGACCGAGACAAACAGGCCTGTACGGTCACTGCCACGGTGGATGTGCCGCGCCAGCAACTCTTTACCGCTGCCGGTTTCTCCTCGAATCAATACGGGTAAGGCGCGCGGCGCAAGGCTTTCCAACTCTTCACGCAGTTGGCGTGAGCGTGGGTCGACGAACACCAGCGCCTTGGCGCGGATGCTCAACGGGCTTTTTTCAGCATCTGGAAAGGTCAGCAGCGGCTGGCCGAAGGTTTCATGCAGACTCATGGCAGGCTCCCGCCCCAATCCACACAGGGACGGGGCGTTGAAAAAATATTAGGCGCTGCGCCGAGCATGGTGCTCGAGGCGATGTTGCAGGCGATAGAGGTAAGCAAACCCTTGCTCCCAGCGGCGGTGGCCGGACTTCACATTGATATGCCCGGCGCCCGCCAAGATGCCGGCTTCGGCGCCCCACTGACGCGCCAGTTCCAGAGCCCTGGGGGCGCTCACGGCACTATCGTTGTCGGAGCTGACCACCTGGCTGGGAAATGGCAGCAGGTCAGTTGGAATAGGTGCGAAATTGCGCAGTGCAGGGGCACACGCAGGGCGCTCGACATCCGCCGGTGCCACCAGCAACGCGCCGCGTACCTGCCGCAAGAAGTGCACGGGAGCAGTGGCGGCCCAGTGGGCCACGGTGATGCAACCCAAGCTATGAGCGATCAGGATGACCGGCGTGCTGTCGGCAGCGATGGCCTCGGCCAGTGCGGCGACCCAATCCTCGCGACGCGGTGTCAGCCAATCGGCCTGTTCCACGCGGGCGCTGTTGGGCAGGCTGTTCTGCCAATGGGTTTGCCAATGATCTTCTGGCGATCCTTGCCAGCCCGGCACGATCAGATAACGAATCGACTCGCTGTGCATGGGTGTGCCCTCCTGCAGCGTTTAACGTTGCTGACCAGTATAGGGGCGACCCAACAATCAAATAAGGAATAAAAAGGAATTTATTAATAACCAAATTGCATTTTCGACATCAGGTCACGTTATCCTCATCCGAGGCGATCGCCGTCACTGAAGCCAGTCGCTGAGGCGGATAAACCCGCTCCTCAGCGACTGCAATCGACACCAGGTTTGTTTTACCAATCAGCGAGAATGATGCATAGACTGCTCTGAGCCAATGGAGACCCCGAACTTATGATTCATCGGCATGTAATAATCTCGCGCGCTCATATAGTTGGCACCATAGTCCTTGGGAAGTAAAAGACAAGCGTTCAACAGTTCTGTCACCTCTTCAACTACCGCGAAAAACCCATACTCCTTTTTTGCCAATACATCCCCAAACATTTTCGGCCCGGTGATTTCAAAAATTTTCTTCTCGTATTCTTTATAAGCGTGCTGTTCGGCGGCTGTCGAACTGTCACTCAGGAAAGCACGATTACTTTTCAACCACTCCTCATTGGCCTTATAGCGCTCATAGGCCTCTTCCAGGATTTCATCCAGCAAAGGATTATCGGCATGACTGGCGAAATTACTGGTATTGAAACCACTGAAGTCTGCTGGTTCATAAGTCACTGGCGAATTCATCAGGATATCGTTCGGTGTGGCTTTCAACGTGACGTTTCCCACATTGAAAGTCAGTGTATCGTCCGCATCCAGATATATTCCACCGTACTTCTTAAGCAATGCAACGCGCATCACATCCGATGAGGCCGCTAGATTTTGCCCTTGGCCGGCACGAAAGTACTGATACATTTCCCCATACTTGCCAGCCTTCAGCTCCCTGAAAGCCTCATCTGCCTGCAAATCATGCACTTCCAGACCGCCTACTTTGTGATCCAATGCAGACTTTATCTTTTGAAAAACACTCGCATTATTGGCATCTACATGAACGATCGACTTATAGCCCGGACTTTTCCTGGAGTTCTCAACAATATTGTTGAGCAAGTTCTCTGGCATCTCATTGCCAGCCCAAAAATAGTGGATAACCTTGGGCACCTCAGTGGCGCCGGAGGGTAACGATGGCAGTCTCGGTAACTTCAATGTCTTATTTATCATTGAAGCCGGTGCATTTTTATTCCCTTCGATCGCTTCAGCTTTTGTACCACTCATCCAGTTTTCTTGGCCTTTACGCCAATAAAACACGTCATTCACTCGACCGTTTTCGCTGACCCCACGCCATAGGCGGGCCTCTACGTCATACGTCACTTTAGTGCCGTATCGATCGACGAAAATCATGTAGTCTTTCGAGACCATTTGATGGACATCGTCCATGGGGACTGTGAACGCCTCATGGAGTTTCGGGGGCGAAACAGGGCTCATCGGATAACCAATCTGCCCATTGATTCGCCGTGGCGGATTGAAGAATGGGCGCCCTTGTTCAGTCACTTGAGTAGAGGCCTGGGCTGCAGCATCCGCTCCGGCTGCGACGCCCCCGCTGGCAAACCTTTCTGTTATCACTTTCGCCAGCGGCGCCCCCGCATGAGTGGCTAACGGCGGAGCAGCGTTCAATACCCCAAAAACAATTCGGTCCGCACCGGTCGATTTTCCTTTGATGGCATCATCAATACCAATACCGGCCTCGGCGCCCCCGGCTGCCAGGAAGAAAACATCCAGGCCTATTGCGACTTCCGGCATGACCAGGGCCAGGGGCGTCATGAACATGGCGACTTTGGTGGCCTCTTCCACCCCTTGCAGCACTTTGTTCTTGGTGTAGTCCCCATCACTGACGATCGCATTATCCGCGTCCGAATAAGACCGGGCCTTTTGTCGAACCTTGACTGCTTCGAAAGGGTCGCCCTGCAGCTGATCCACTGTGATAAACCGGTCCGGCACCCAGCCGTTGAGCCCTTTAAGGAAAGCATTACCCGACGCCTGCGCGTCCGACCAATTTCCCATCCCTTCCAGAGACTGACGTACACCGTCTGAAAACGACTTGTCAGCTTGATCCTTGAGAGAAAAGTGCGTCAGCAGCGATTCGCGCTTAACGGGGTCTGACGCCTGCCCCGCCAGCCACGTTTTCATTTGCTGCGGATTATCGAACCGATGAATGGGTGAGGAATTGCCAGGGATGTATAGCAACGTCAGCTGGGTTTTCCGATCGGTCACACACATCAAGTCGGTCGACTGCAAGCCATTGATGCTCAGCAAGCCGATCTCCAGATTCGGATCCTTGACGGCAGGCTTGGTAAAATCCTGAACCGTCAGCTCGGACCAATCCTTTTGCGCAACCGCCCCCAACGCACGCTGAGCGAGTGCCGCCTCAACCGGTCCAAGTGTTCCTTCCAGACGCTGTAGATTGATCGCTTTAACAAAGGATATTTTACTCAACGATGCATACGAGGCGCTGTGTTTGTCCCAGAATCCATCAAGCGTATTCTTGTAAAGTTGGGTGCGGTCTGTATCCCAGACCAAGGCTTTGAAATCTTCAACCGGAATGGGCACCTCAGTGGCCGCACTGTAGAGCGCAGAGCCCGGAGAACTCGGTTCCCGGTAAATAGCTTGGCGACTGCCTGCTTCCTGCACCCAGCCGTCAATTTTGTTGTAAACATACACTGCCGGCGAAAAATACTTGGCGATTTTTCGAAACCAGCCCTCATTATCTTCAATCGTAACATCTTGCCTGTTTTTCAAAGCCGCCTGGGTCAGCGTTATTTTTTCCACAACATCCTTTTCGTCATCGCCATTATCCTTGAACGTCACCAGATACGTTTTATCAGGATCAACTTCAATGCCCCACTGTTGTTTTATCTTCGCGGACAAAATAGTGGCAATCTCTTTTTCAGGAGACATAAAATCAGACGCATGCGTACTGATATAAGCATCTATTACAGGATTTGGCTTCAATACCTTGGGCCCGGCATTGGGTGCGTTAATGTGCTGATAACCGGCGCGATTCAAAGATAAACTTTGCCCTAACGGATGCCGTGGGCGAGGCCTATCGGACGGCCCAGAAAAAGCGACAGGTTTTTTTTCATCGGGCTGAGAAACCGGTTGTTGCGGGCTGACGAATGTATCTACCAAACGAATCGGAAAACGTACCATTCTATAAATTCTCCATTTATCGAAACTTTCCATGCGCCAGCCAGAATAATCATACGGTCATGAATTGCACGCTCAGAAACATTTAAAAACGTGTGAATTCTTTTCCTTTACTAACGCTATACCCTTCCAATAAAAAAAGGGCCGCACCCTGCCAAGGAAACGGCCCAAAAACGTGTCGCGGCTCTTTGAAACTAACGTGCAGTAATCACCGACAATTTGGTAATGCCTGCGCGCTCGATCGACGCCATGGCTCGCGCCACTTCGCCGTAGTTCACTCCATCGTCGGCCTGCAGTTGCACCCGCACGTCGGGGTCCTTGGCCTTGGCCGCCTGCAGGTTGAATTCCAACAGGTCCGGCTGGATTGCGTCCTTGTTGATAAACAGTTTGCCCGCGCCGTCGATGCTCACCACCAACGGGTCTTTCTGCTCAACCGGCGCTACGGCCTGGGTTTTGGGCAGGTTGATCGGGATGGAGTTGGTCAATAGCGGCGCGGTGACGATAAACACCACCAGCAGCACCAGCATCACATCCACCAGCGGCGTGACATTGATCTCGCTCAGCACCTCATCGCTGTCTTGCGTGGAGAAGGCCATTCAGGATGCCTCCTTCACTTTCTGCGGGCTGCCGGTGCTGGCCTTGGCCAACGTCGGGTGCAGCAGCACGCGGAACGCGTTTTTCTGCGCCAGGCTGTAGAAGTCGTGGGCAAAGTCATCCAGGTCTGCCGCCGTCAGCTTCAGGCGACGCAGGAAGTAGTTGTAAACCAGCACCGCAGGCACCGCGACGGCGATCCCCACGCCGGTCGCCACCAGTGCCGCACCGATGGGCCCCGCCACGGTTTCCAGGCTGGCGGACCCGGCAGCACTGATCCCCTTGAGCGCGTCCATGATCCCCCACACGGTGCCAAACAGGCCGATAAACGGCGAGGTGCTGCCGATACTGGCGACCACAGCCAGGCCGGTTTCCAGGGAGCGACGCTCACGCACGATTTGCTGGCGCAGGGCGCGTTCGAGGCGGTCCTGGTGATTGATCGCCTGGCTCAAATCCGCAGCGTGGGTGGTATCGCCCACCTGGATCGCGGCATAGCCGGCCTGGGCTACACGGGCGGCGGCGCCAGGCTGGGTTTCGGCGAGTTCGGCGGCCGAGTCGAGGCTCGATGCCGCCCAGAACTGTTTGTGAAACTTGCGATCCTGGGCCTTGAGGCGACCGAACTGCACGCCCTTGAGCAAGGCCAGGCCCCAGGTGGCGACCGAAAAGGCCACCAGCAGCCAGATCACCGCGCTTTCGATGGATTCAAGTGGAGATGCCAATGCCATGATGTTTTCCCTCTGCGCCGCTGAATAATTAATGAATCTTGAAATCGATGGGCACGCTCACCCAGCCGTTCTGGGCCACATCGCCCTGCTTGGCAGGCACGAAACTCCAGCGCTTCACCGCCGCCAATGCCGCGTCATCCAACTGCTGGCGACCACTGCTTTTTTGCACCTGGATCTCACCCGGTTTACCACTGGCCAGCACCTGAACCCGCAGCAACACCGTACCTTCCCAACCGCGACGCTGAGCCAGTGACGGGTATTCCGGCGCCGGGTTCTTCAGGTACGCGGCGTTGGCCGAAGCAGGCGTCACCGGCGCTGGCGCCGCGGGTGCGGGCGGTGCAGGTGGCGCTGGCGTCGGTGGTGCAGGTGGCTGCTCGACGGCCTTGGGGGCCGGCTTAGGCTCAGGTTTAGGCACGGGCTTGGGTTTGGGTTTCGCAATGGGTTTGGGCGGCGCCGGCTTGGCCGCCAACTCATCCACCACCGGCGGCGGTGGTTCGACCACAGGCGGAGGCGGTGGTGGCGGTACAGGCGGTGGCGGTTCAACCACCGGCGGCGCCGGCTGGGAAAATTCGATGGTCATCGGTGGAATTTCCGGCGGCACAATCGGCAGCACCGGCGTGGGTTTCTGGCTCACCCAATAGATCACTGCACCGTGCAGCGCCAACACCAGCAACCCGAGCAAAACCCCCTCGCGGCGGCTGGAAAAACGCTTCGGGGTCTTCTGCAGGCGCAATTGCCCCAACGGCGCGTGATGCGGCCGGCCAAGGTCGACCAACTCACCACTCGGTGCCGGGCGCCACTGCGCCTCGGGTGCACTGGCGGCGGTCTGGACATTGCCCATTGATTCACTCCCTACGGTTTTGAAAAACCGACGGGCCAGCGAAGGCCCGTCGTGGGCTGAATCATCGGGGCCAGACACTTATCTCTTAAAGTAATCTTTAAAGTTATAAATAGAACAAAAAAACATAAGCAAACCAGCCGGGAAGGTGAAAGCCACGCCGTTCGTGGCCTGGCGCCAAATCGTTGTTTTTCAATGCTTTAAAGGCATACAAAATATTCAGCAAAGGTATGGTTCAGTGCGGGTTCCCACTGCACAACGCCAGCAACTCATCCAACAAACTCTGGCCCGCTGCGCCCAAGCCACTGCGGCCATACAGGGCCAATCGCACGCCATGAACAGGCGGCAAGCCACTCTCTGGGCCGAGTATGCGATGGCCCGGTTGCAATACCCGTTCGGGCAATAAACTGATGCCCAAGCCTGCCGCCACCGCCGAACAAACGCTGGCCAGGCTGGCGCTGGAATAGCCGATGCGCCAACGCCAGCCGGCCCGTTCCAGATGGTGCAGCATGTCGTTGCGATACAGGCCGCCTACGGGGAAAGCCACCAGCGGCAGCGGGTCGCGGCCCAGGGCCGGAGTGCTCAGGCTGTCGACCCAGTACAAGGGCTCCGGCCACGACGCCACACAGTCGTCGCTGTCGCCCATCTGCTTGACCAGCAACACATCGAACTCACCGCCCCGGTACTGGCGCTGCAATTCAGGGCCCAGCCCGCTGGTGACTTCCAGTCGCACCCGTGGATAAGCCACGACAAATGCCGAAAGCAGCGGCATCAGGCGCTCGGCGGCAAAGTCCTCCGGCACGCCGAGGCGCAACACGCCGTCGCTTTGCTGGTTGATCAGCACATCGGCGGCTTCTTCGTGCAGCGCGAGGATGCGGCGCGCATACGCGAGCAGGCGCTCACCCTCGGCGGTGGCCACTACCCGGCGCTGGTCGCGGTCGAGTAACTGACACGCCACTGCGTCTTCCAGGCGGCGGATTTGTTGGCTGACGGTGGACTGGGTCAAGTGCAGTCGCTCGGCGGCGCGGGTGAAATTGCCGCTGTCCACCACGGCGACAAAGCTGCGCAACAACACGGGATCGAACAACATCATCACCATTGTGTTTGCCACTGATTGGCATGTTTATATTTAATTTCAGAATACCTTGCTGGCTGCCCATACTTCACACCTTTCATCGCATCCGGGGGCCCTGTATGACCAACGATCAAGCACACCTGCAACGCGCTATTGCCTTGGCCCGTGCCAACGTCACCCAAGGCGGCCGCCCCTTCGGCGCGGTGCTGACGCGCAACAATGAGGTGCTGGTGGAAGCCGTAAATGAGATCCACCTGACCCAGGACCCCACCGCCCACGCTGAGCTGCTGGCGATCCGCGCAGCGAGCCGGCAACTGGGTGCGCGCCTGGAGGGGTGCGTGATCTATGCCAGCGGACAGCCTTGCCCAATGTGCTTGAGCGCCCTGTACCTGTGCGGTGTAGAACGCGTAGTGTTTGCCGCCAGCAACGAAATGGCCGAGCCGTACGGCCTGTCGACCGCAGCCATCAGCCAACAGGTGGGCCTGCCTATCGGCGCGCAACGCCTGCCCATCCAGCACCTGCCCGACGCCGCAATGACTGCGCTGTATCACCAGTGGAAAACCCTGCATGACCCTGAATAAATCCCTCGCCGGATGGGGCCTGCTGGTGGTGCTCGGCCTGAACCTGCGCCCCATCCTCAGTTCCATCAGCCCGCTGCTCGGCGAGATTCGCCAGGCCACCGGCCTGAGCTTTCAGAGCAGCGCCCTGCTCACCAGCCTGCCGGTGATCTGCATGGGGTTGGTGGCACTGGTGGGCGTGCGCGTGGAGGCGCGCTTGGGCGAGCGTCGCGGCATCGCCCTGGGCTTGTTGATGATTTTGCTGGCGTGCCTGGCGCGCTGGCTGATGGGCCAGGCTTCGGCACTGCTGGTTACCGCGCTGCTCGGCGGTGCGGGCGTGGCGCTGATCCAGGCGCTGGTGGCGGCGATGATCAAGCGCGAATTCCGTCACCGCGTGCCGGTGGCGATGGGCGTGTATTCGGCCTCGCTGATGGCCGGTGGCGGCCTGGCGGCGCTGCTCAGTCCGGTGGTGGCCACGCATTTCCAGCAATGGCAAGCAGGCCTGGGTGTGTGGCTCTTGCCGGCGCTGGGGGCGTTGTTGCTGTGGGCCTGGCTGCCGCTGGGCGCGGCGCGAAACCCACAGCAGGCGCCTGCGTTCAAAGGGTTGCGTAACCGCCGCGCCTGGCTGCTGGCGCTGTATTTCGGCCTGGTCAACTGCGGCTACATGAGCATGGTCGCGTGGCTGCCCGCCTACTATCAGCAACTGGGTTGGGGCGTGCTGCCCAGCGGGTCATTGCTGGCGTTCATGACGATTTTTCAGGTGACGGCCGCTCTGTTGATGCCAGTGCTGGCGCAACGCGGTATCGACCGCCGCCCATTGCTCAGCATCAGCCTGCTGGCGCAAACCATCGGCTACCTGGGCCTGATCATTGCGCCGCTGGAATATCCCCACCTGTGGGTGGCCTTGTGCGGCTTCGGGTTAGGGGCGTGCTTTGCCCTGAGCTTGCTGCTGACCCTCGACCACCATCGCGACCCACGCCAAGCCGGGCAACTGGCGGCGTTCGTGCAAGGCGTAGGCTTTTTGATCAATGCGATTTCGCCGTGGCTGACCGGCTGGCTGCGCGAGCTTACCGGCAACTTTGTCAGTGCCTGGGTGGTGCTGACGGTGACGGTGGTGGCGATGCTGCTGGTGACGCGGGTGTTCAGCCCGGCCACCTATCGCACCGACCTAGAAGTCGTAGCGCCCAGTCACGCCTAGGGTGCGCGGCGTGCCCAACAGGCCCTCGTAACCGCCGTTACCACCGGTCCACAGGGTGGTGTAGTAGGTTTTGTCGAAGGCGTTTTTCAGCCACAGCGACACATCCCACTGCCCTTGGTCATAGTCGCCGCGCAAACCGGTAGACAGGTTGACCACCGCATACGCCGGGATCTGCCCGTAGTCGGAATCTTCCACCGTGCCCACCGCCTTGGAACGGAACGCGTAACTGGCGGTGACATAGGGTTCGAAGCCGTTCGCCAGGTTCCACTTGTACTCGCCGTTGGCGTTGGCGATCCACTTGGAGGCGCCCACTACCTGATGGCCGCTCAGGTCGCAGGACGCCGGCGCACCGGGACGCAGGCTGGTTTCCGGCGGGCATGGCGCATCCTTGTAAGACAGGTACGTCACGTCATTGAAGGAGCCGTTGATGTTCAGGGTCAGGCCCTTGATCGGCACCAAGGTGCTTTCCACCTCCACGCCTCGCGAGCGTACCGAGCCGGCGTTGGTCAGGTACTGCACGCGGTTGTCCTGGTCGTAGGCGTTAGTCTGGTAGCCGTTGACCTGGGTCCAGAACAGGTTGGCATTGAGCTGCAGGCGGCGGTCCCACAACGTGCTCTTGAAGCCTAGCTCGGCGTTGTTGGCGCGCTCGGTGCCGATCAGCAACGAGTCGGCTCCGGCCGTCGGCGCAGACCCCACCGCCAGGTTCACACCGCCGGACTTCTCGCCATGGGACAGCGTCGCGTAGCCCAGCAGGTTTTCATTGAAGTGATAACTGAGGTTGAGCAGCCCCGACGGCGTGGCGCTGTATTGCGACAGGTCGCCCGAGTCATAGGCCCCGGTACGCCCACGCCGCGCCGTGGCAGCAGCCCCGCTGACCGCCGCGCCACCGACGGGCGCATTGCGCGTGACCCAGGCGCTTTTTTCTTCGTAGGTGCCGCGTACACCGGCGGTGAAGTCCAGGCGTTCGGTCAGGTGCCAGGTGCCTTGGGCGAACAGCGCGAAGCTGTCGGTGCGGATATGCCCGTTGCCCACACTGCTCACGTTGCTCAACGCACCGGCAGGTGTGCCGTTCCAGATATCGGCCTTGGGCCCGTAGTAGGCAAAGGATTTGTTATCCAGGTCGGAGCCGAAGTAGTAGGCGCCCAGCACGTAATCGAAGAAACCACCGCTGGGCGACGCCAGGCGCAATTCCTGGGACCACTGCTTGTCTTCCACCGAAACCCCGGCGTTATACGACGCCGGTACGTTGAGGCCGTCATCGTTGCGCGGGGTGAAATTCCACCAGCGATAAGCACTCACCGAGGTCAGGGTGAAGTCGCTGGGCAGCGTCCAATTGGCTTCCAGCGACGTACCGCCCTGGAACACCGTGACGTGCTGGTCGTTGTCGAGGTTGACCTTGCGATGGGTGCCGTCCACCAAGGTTGCGCCCGCCGCGTTGGCCCGGGATTGATACAGGTTGGTGCCATTGATGGTCGGGCCGGTGCTGTACAGCACGCGGGTGCCGGCGCTGGAATCCTCTTCGTTGTAGTCGCCGATCCAGCGCAGGTTGAACGCTTCGTTGGGCTTGTACAGCAGTTGCCCGCGAAAGCCCTGGCGTGAACCGCCGTTCAGATCATGGCCGTCGTGCTCATTCTTGATGTCGCCGTCGCTGCGCGTGCGATAGGCCGAGAAACGCCCTGCCAAGTCCTCGGTGAGCGGGCCGGAAATCGTGCCCTTGGTCTGGAAATAACCGTCCTCGCCCAAGGAGGTTTCGATGCTGCGCTCGGGAGTAAAACTCGGCGCGCGCGTACTGATATTGATCACGCCAGCCGTGGTGTTCTTGCCGAACAACGTGCCCTGGGGGCCGCGCAAAACCTCAAGCTGCTCAATGTCCATCAGGTCGAACACCGCCATGCCCGGGCGCCCGAGGTAGACGTTGTCGATATACAGCCCCACGCTGCCTTCCAGGCCATCGCTGGCCGGGTTGTTGCCCAGGCCGCGGATCGACACGCTGGACTGGCGCGCATGCATATAGGCGACGTTGACGCTGGGCACCAGTTGCTGCAAATCCTGGATGCGGTACACCCGCTGGGTTTCCAGGGCCTGGCCGCCGAGCACGCTCATGGGCGTCGGCACGGCCTGGGCACTTTCGGTACGCCGCCGGGCAGTGACCGTGACAGTTTCCAGTTGGCCACTGGCGCTTTCGCCCTTGCCGGCAGGCGTGGGTGTTTCAGCGGCCTGGGCCGGCGACCAACTGCTGCTACCGGCCACTAGAACAGCCAGGGGCAAGGACTTGAACAGACTCATAAGCGGCTCCAAAACCCCGGAATACTCGTCGCCTCATATTCCTAAAGGTTATTTATTTATGTTTTTACGAACATTTACTGCATAAGAGATAGCCTTTATAAGGAGTCGACCTAATGCATAGCCAATGCATTTCCCGGATATTTTTGATGTGAAAAATGCATATCGACCTGCGCCAGCTTCGCCACTTCATCGCGCTCGCCGAACAGCGCAGTTTCGTCGCGGCAGCAACGGCGGTGAACCTGTCGCAGTCGGCGTTCAGTCGCAGCATCCAGGCCCTGGAACACAGCGCCGGCTGCCAACTGGTGGACCGCGGCCGCAAGGACCTGGCGCCCACCAAGCAAGGCCAGGTGCTCCTCGAACATGCCCGGCGCCTGGTCAGCGGCGCACAACAACTGGCCAACGAAATCAGCCAGTTCAACGGCCTGGAAGCTGGCGAGCTGCGCTTCGGCTGCGGCCCGGCCCCGGCAGGTGGGTTGGTCCCCCGCGCCATCGGCAGTTTTATCGGGCGCTACCCCAAGGCCCGCGTGCAGTTCCAGGTGGACGACTGGCAAAGCCTGGGCAAACGCCTGCTTAGCGAAGAGTTCGAATTTTTCGTCGCCGACACCCGCCACTTCGAAGCCAACCCCGACTACCACACCCACCGCCTGCGCCCACGTCGCTGGTACTTCTGCTGCCGCGCCGGCCACCCCCTGACCGCGCGCAACAGCGTCAGCGCCGCCGAACTGATGAGCTACCCGCTGGCAGTGACCATCCGCCCGCCGAACCTGCGCAAAGTCATCGTCGACCTCAGCGGCCGGCCGGATTACCAGCCCAATGTGGAATGCGAAAACGGTTACAGCCTGATGGGCGTGGTACTGCGCTCGGACGCCATTGGCATCGTCAGCGCCAACAGCGATGTGCTGCACATGGCGCGGGGCGAGTTGGTGTGTTTGCAGATTGAGGGGTTGGACGAAAACCTGGAGGAGCGCTACACCCGCTACGGGATCGTCAGCCGTGCAGGGTATCGGTTGTCGCCGCTGGCGCAGGCGATGATTGAGCAGATCAAGGAGATTGACGAGAGGGACGAGGATGTTTATGCGTTGGAAAATATTGCGGTCTGACTAAGCGGTGAACAGCGGCCCGCAACGTCAGTGAAGTCATCGTTAGATAACAAAGATCACATACAAGAGGGTCTACCTTTTGACTCGCACGAGGAAGCGCATTTGATGGACTGTATTTTTTGCAGTATTGCCCGCCGTACTGCACCCAGCCACCTCCTATGGGAAGACCAGACCCACATGGCCTTTCTCTCCATATTTCCCAACACCCCGGGGTTCAGTGTCGTTATCCCCAAAACCCATCACGGCAGCTATGCGTTTGCCGAACCGGACGCCGTGCTGTGTGACTTGGTCATCGCAGCCAAAAAGACGGCGAAGCTTTTGGACAAAGCACTAAAAGGTGTGGCTAGAACGGGCATGATTCTGGAGGGTTATGGCGTCGATCATCTGCACGCCAAATTATTCCCGATGCACGGGACCGGGGAAGATAGCGCCTTCAAAAAAATCAGTTCGACCCAGGACAAATATTTTGAGCGTTATGAAGGCTATGTCTCCTCCCATGACGCGGCCAGGGCAGATGATAAAGCGCTGGCAGGACTGGCCGCTCACATCAGGTCCTTCGCCGGGTAAGCCTGCTCCCCACAATTGGATCGCGGGTGTGCCAGGTAGATATGTATCTGCTGTCAGGCCGTCATCGCAGGCAAGCCAGCTCCCACAGGGGAATGCATTTCAACTGTGGGAGCTGGCTTGCCTGCGATGACGCCAGCAGCCACACCCATGCACTCAATGCATAGAACCCAGTCCCCAAATGCACTTGCCAGAGCGCCCCTCGAACGGCGAAAAAACCCACCTGTCCTCCGTTCGGTAAATTCCTATGTCTGACGCCAAACCCGTGCGCAACGTGCTCTACATCATGTGCGACCAACTGCGCCGCGACTACCTGTCCTGCTACGGCCATGCCCATTTGCACACCCCGAATATCGACCGCCTGGCCGACGCTGGCGTGCGTTTCAGTCGGGCCTATACACAAGGCACCATCTGCGGCCCGTCGCGCATGTCGGCCTACACCGGGCGCTATGTCAGTAGCCATCAGGTGGCGTGGAACGCAGTGCCGCTGCCGCTCGAAGAGCTAACGATCGGCGACTACCTGCGCCCCCATGGCATCCGCACCGCACTGGTGGGCAAGACCCACGCCACGCCGAACCTTGAGGCCTTGCAGCGCCTGCGGATCGACCCCGACAGTGCCCAGGCCGAGCCACTCAATGAGGTCGGTTTCGATGCGTATCTGCGTCACGACGGCATCTACCCCGACAGCCCGCTGTTCGAGGATAAGCGCGAGTCCGCGCCCTACACCCAATACTTGCGTGATCACGGCTACCACGGCAGCAACCCTTGGCACGAATGGGCCAACGCCGCCGAAGGTGAGAACGGCGAAGTGCTCAGCGGCTGGCATATGCGCAACGCCGGCAAACCCGCACGGGTGGCCGAAGAACATTCGGAGACCGTCTACACCACCGACCGCACCATCGACTTTATCGACGAACAAGGTGAACAGCCCTGGTGCCTGCACCTGTCGTATATCAAGCCGCACTGGCCCTACATCGCGCCGGCGCCGTATCACGCGCTGTACGGTACCGAGCATGTGCAGGCGCCGATTCAACCTGAACACACCAGCGATCACCCGGTGTACCAGGCATTTCGCCAACACCAGGAGAGCCAGAATTTTTCCCGTGACGAGGTGCGCCTCACGGTGATTCCGACCTACATGGGCCTGATCAAACAGATCGACGATCAACTCGGGCGGCTGTTTGATTTTCTGCAAAGCACTGGCCGTTGGGATGACACGCTGATCGTGTTCACCAGCGACCACGGCGACTTCCTCGGCGATCACTTCCTTGGCGAAAAAGAGTTTTTGCTGGAGCCTGCGGTGGGCATTCCGTTGATCGTGCGCGACCCGCGTGCCAGCGCCGATGTCAGCCGCGGCACCGTAGACGAGCGCCTGGTGGAAACCATCGACGCCCTGCCCACCTTCCTCGACGCCTTGGGCTTGCCCGCCGCCGACCATCGCCTGGAAGGCCGCTCATTGATTCCATTGCTGCAGGGCGCACAACCCACCTGGCGCCGCTATGCCATTGCCGAATACGACTACGCCTTCCAGGCCCCGGCTCGTGAGCGCCTGGAGCAACCCATCGACCGTTGCCGCATGACCATGGTGCGCAGCGAGCGCTGGAAGTACCTGGCCTACGACGGCTTTCGCCCGCAACTGTTCGACCTGGAAAACGACCCGCAAGAACTGCACGACCTGGGCAGCGATCCTGCCTATGCCGAGGTGCGCGAGACGCACCTGGGTTATCTGTTCGACTGGCTGCGCGGTTTGAAGCGGCGCACCACCATCAGCCACACGGAGGTTGAACTGCGTGGGCAATGGTTTCGTTATGGTGAGCCAGAGGCAGAGAAAGTGGTGAAGATCGGAGTCTGGTAAACACCACGAATCCAAATGTGGGAGCGGGCTTGCTCGCGAATGCAGTGGGTCAGTTGATGAATACGTCGACTGACACTGCGCATTCGCGGGCAAGCCCGCTCCCACATTTTTTAATCTTCACTCAGATTAAAGACCTTTAGTGGTTTTGCTTGATTGCCCCTGCACCCCCACCGGCACATCCCCCTTGAGCGTAACCCGGCGCACGATGCGCTCCTGGGTGCCGTAGTCGTCCACCGCGTAATGCTGGGTGGCGCGGTTATCCCAGATCGCCACGTCACCGGTGTTCCAGCGCCAGCGCACGGTGTTTTCCAGGCGAGTGACGTGGCCTTGCAGCAGGTTGAACAACTGCGCCGACTCTGCCTGGGAGTAGCCTTTCAGGCGTTTGACGAAGTGCCCCAACAGCAGGGTTTTCTCACCACTGACCGGGTGCACGCGCACCACCGGGTGTTCGGTTTCGTACACCGTGGAGGTGAAGACCTTGCGGTATTCCTCCAGCTTCTCAACCGCCACATCCGGCTTGCGTGCGGCGTAGTCGTATTCGTTGCTGTGCACCGCCCACAGGTGATCAGCCAGTGCGCGCAGCTCCACGCTGAGGTCGTTGTAGGCAGCGGCTGTGTTGGCCCATACGGTATCGCCGCCGGAAGCAGGCGCCAGCACCGAACGCAGGATCGAGGCCTTAGGGTAGGCATCGACGAAGGTCACGTCGGTGTGCCAGGAATTGGCGCGCTGGCCACGGGTGCCATCCAACTCCATCAAGAACCGCGTGCCGTCCCGCACCGGCACCGTCGGGTGGGCAATCGGCTCGCCGAGCAGGTGAGCAAAGGCTTCCTGGCTCTGGTCATCGAGGTGGGTCTGCTCGCGAAAGAAAATCACCTTGTACTGCACCAGCGCCTGCTGGATGGCCTCGACGGTGGCGGCATCCAGCTCACCGGACAGTTTGATGCCACGGATTTCGGCACCGATCCGCCCGGCTACCGGGTGAATATCGAGTGGTTGGGCGACGGATTGAACGGCTAATGCGGCGTTGCTCATTGTGATGACCCTCATGTGCCTGCGAAACGGTGGGGGGACGCTTCCAGCAACGCTCTATCCATATGCAATTTAGGTCTAGCAAATGAATGAATGCTTCGTTGACGGAATAAGAGCTTGCATTTAAAACCTCAGCTTGCTCGGTCGCAAATGCCTTCGACCTATTTTTAAAATGCCGGGAAAGCATATGGATCTTCGCCAACTGCGCTACTTCATCGCCCTCAACGAACACCGCAGTTTCGTGCGTGCCGCGGACGCTATGGGCATCACCCAACCAGCGTTCAGCCGCAGTATCCAGGGGCTGGAACAGGAGTTCGGTTGCGTGTTGGTAGACCGTGGCCACAAGGACTTGCGCCCCACGCCGGAAGGCCAGGTGGTGTTGCAGCACGCCCTGAGCCTGGTGCATGGTGCAGCGCTGCTGAGCAGTGAAGTGACGCGCATGACCAAGCTCGACGCCGGCGACCTGCGTTTCGGCTGCGGCCCGGCGCCAGCCGTGAAACTGGTGCCGGATGCGGTGGCGCGGTTTATCAACGCCCACCCGAAAATCCGTACCACGTTTCAGGTGGATAACTGGGAAACCCTCAGCCGCCGCCTGAGCCGTGAAGAGATCGAATTTTTTATCGCTGACATCCGTCAGTTCGAGGCCGACCCGAATTTCCAGACCCGCGCACTCACCCCCAAACGCGGGGTGTTTTTCTGCCGACCCGGCCACCCTTTGCTGGCCAAGGACAGCCTGTCCACCAACGATATGTTCGACTACCCGCTGGCGGCGCCGCTGATCTCCCAAGGCATTCGCAAACTGCTGGCGAACCTGAGTGGGCGTATGGATTTTTCACCCAATATTCAGACCGAGCACTTCCCGGCACTGGTGAGCATCGTGCTGCAAACCAATGCCATCGGCGTCGGCACTGAAGAAGCCTTTGCCGAGGACATTGCCAGGGGGGCGCTGGTGCTGCTGCACTGGCGCAACTTGCCGCAGCACATGGACACCCTGAGCGCACGCTGCGGGATCGTCAGCCGCACGGGGTCGCGGTTGTCGCCGGCGGCGAAGGCGATGATCGAGACCTTGGTGGAGGTGGATAGCCAGCAGGTCAGTGTGGCGGTTTGAAGGGCCTCATCGCAGGCAAGCCCGCTCCCACATTTGAGCGTTGAACACATTCAAGTGTGGGAGCTGGCTTGCCTGCGATAGCGATAGCCCAGGCACCGACAAGCTCAGAGCCCTGCCGCCACCAGCCCAGGCGCCACCCAATCACTCACCTGAAACGACTTGCGAATCAACTTCTCCCTGGACGCCAAGTCCACCGCATCCTGCAATTTGCCAAGGAACACCGGGTCCAGCGTGGAGGGGAAAACTTCGCTGAGTTTCTGGTCTTTCAAATCATTGGTGAGGATCACCGGCGGGTAACTGGCCAGCCCTGACACCAGTGCGATGTACGCCTGTTTGTTGTTGTCATCGGTCAACCACTGCACCGCTTGCTGCTGGGCCTTGAGCAACGTGGCCACGGCGTCTGGGTGTTCATCGACGAATTTGGAGCTGCCCACCAGCACGGCCTGGATGCTGCCGGCATCGCCCAGGTCCTTGGTGGTCAGCGGTATTTCTGCCAAACCTTTGGCCTGCAACGCCGTCAGGGTGGACCCGCCCCAGGTGGCGTCAATCTGCTTGGCGGCCAGGGCAGCAGCGGCCGCGTTGAAGTCCAGGTTGATCACCTTCAGGTCCTTCTCGTTCAAGCCCTGGCTGGCCAATGCGCTGTCGAACGACAACTGGCTGGCCGTGCCTCGGAACACCGCCACGCGCTTGCCCTTGAGGTCTTGCAGGGTCTTGATGCCGGAGCCCGGCACCACGCCGAGGTAGTGTTTCACTCCCCGTGCAGAGGCGCTGAGCAGCCGCGTATCCAGGCCATTGGAGCGGCCGATGATCGCTGCCAGGTCGCCCAGATAGGCCAGGTCCACCTGGCCGTTGGCGAACGCTTCATTGATCACCGGACCGGCGCCCTTGAAGTAATTCCACTGGATCTTGATGCCTTGGTCGGCAAAGGCTTTTTCAAAGATCTGCTGTTCACGCAACACGTCGGTGATGCCACCGCCGCTGTGCTGGCTGCCGGCACTGAGGTCGGGCACTGCGATGCGGATTTCCTTGAGGTCGGCGGCATGCACCAACCCGGCCAGGGCGGTGCCGGCGAACAGGCTGATCAGACGTTTAAAGGGCAGTTTCATAAGCGCAGCTCCTGGTGGGCGACGGTCGCCTGGGGAGCAAAAAGTAGGCATAGACTGAACAAAACTTTAAATACTATAAATTCACAATTTAATAGCATTTAGAAATATGCAAGCTAACCCGCAGCCTCCAGAGGCATATGCATAAACAGCATCGAAAATATTCTTCGAATGCATTGGATGCGTGGCGGCGTGAGGCTTTAAATGACTTTTCTTATCTCACAATCATCTTGATCACGCTTTTGTAAGATCGAAATCACATAACGCATTCGGAGGTCTTCCATGGCCCGGATTTCACTTCTGAGCCTGCCGCTGGCGGCCCCGTCTAAAGGCATCGCGCCGCGCTGGGCGCAGCTGGGCCAGCGTTTATTGCCGTGGCTGCTGCCGCTCACGCTGTTTGCCTTATGGTGGCTGGCCAGCCGCAATCATTGGATGAGCGAGCAGATTCTGCCCACCCCCGCCCTGGTGTGGAACAGCGCGGTGGAGTTGGCCGCTGGCGAGTTATGGAGCCATCTGGCGATCAGCTTGCAGCGCTTGTTCTGGGGCCTGCTGGCCGGTGTCAGTGCCGGCGCGATACTCGGCGCGTCCCTGGGTTTCAGTGCGCGCGCCGAGCGCTTGGTGTTCCCGACGTTCAGCGCGCTGGCGCAAGTGCCTACCCTCGCCTGGATCCCGCTGTTCATGGTGTTTTTCGGCATTGGCGAAACCCTCAAGCTGGTGGTGCTGGTCAAGGCCATCGTGGTGCCCGTGACCCTGCATACCCTGGTGGGCGTGCGCGATGCCCAGCCCAACCTGCGCGAAGCCGCCCGTGTACTGCGCCTGCCTGGCCATTTGCTGATCCGCCGCCTGGTCCTGCCCGCCGCACTGCCTGCGTTCATGGCCGGCGTACGCCTGGCCCTGGCCGCCGGCTGGACCTCCCTGCTGGCCGTGGAGCTGCTGGCCTCCAGCGAAGGCATCGGCTACCTGATGGTGTGGGCGCGCCAGTTGTTCATGCTCGATATCGTCTTCGTGTGCATCGTGGTCATTGGCGTGCTGGGTGTGGTGATGGACCGCGGCATCGGCTGGCTGGATCGCAAGTGGGTGCACTGGCCCCACCCCGCCACCGCGCAGATCCGCCGCGGGCCACGCTATGAAGGCTGGCAACGCCTGCAGCCCTGGTTGTTACCTTTGCTGTTGTTGGCGCTGTGGCAGGCCGCGACGCAACAGGGCTGGGTAGACCCGAACATTCTGGTCAGCCCCTGGGCCGTGCTGCAAACCATCCTGGCCGGCGTGCTGGATGGCAGCTTGACCACCGCCCTGGGCAAAAGCCTGGGACGGGCCCTGGGCGGCTTGTTGCTCGGCGGCAGCCTGGGCTTTGCCGTGGGCTTGTGGCTGGGGTTGTCGCGGCGCAGTGAACGACTGCTCGGCCCAACCTTGTCCGCGTTGCGCCAGATTGCCATTTTCGCCTGGGTGCCACTGTTGACCGCCTGGTTCGGCCTGGGTGAGTTGGCCAAGTGGGTGTTTATCGCCCTCGCCGCCTTCTTCCCGTTGTTTATTGCCACCCAGCGCAGCGTGCTCAACCTGTCACCCCAGCTGCGCGAAGCCGCGCAGGTGCTGCGGCTGAACCTCTGGCAACGCCTGCGCCGCCTGGTGCTGCCGGGTGCCGCGTCGGGGATTTTCGCCGGCCTGCGCCTGAGCCTGATCTACGCCTGGATGGGCACCCTCGGCGCCGAATATTTCATGCCCTCAGATGGAGGCATCGGCAGCCTGATGATCGGCGCCCAACAGCTGCTGCGCATGGACCTGATCATGAGCGGCATGCTGCTGGTCGGCCTCACCGGCGCCACCCTCAACCTGTTCGGCCAACGCCTCGAAACCCGCGCCACTCGCTGGAGACACGCATGAACGCACCAATTGTCAGCTTCAACCACGTGGGCAAGTCCTTCGACGTCGATGGCTTCGAACTGGAAGCCATCCGCGAATTCAACCTGGAGGTGGCCGAAGGGGAATTCGTCGCGATTGTCGGCGCCAGCGGTTGCGGCAAGTCCACCCTGCTGCGCCTGCTGGTGGGGCTCGATACGCAGTATCGCGGCGAGATCCAGGTGGATGGTAACGCCGTCAGCGGGATCGGCGGCGAACGCGGTATTGTGTTCCAGGAGCACCGCCTGTTCCCGTGGCTGACCGTGGCGCAAAACATCGGCCTGGGCCTGGTCAACGAGCCGCTGAGCGAAGCCGAACGCACGCGGCGCATCGGTGATTTTATCGAGTTGGTGGGCCTGACTGACTTCACCCGCGCCTATCCCCACCAACTCTCCGGCGGCATGGCGCAACGGGTGGCGATTTCCCGCGGCCTGGTGGCCAGCCCGCGCATCCTGTTGCTGGACGAACCCTTCGGCGCCCTCGACGCGCTGACCCGCCAGCAGATGCAGGATGAACTGTTGGCCATTCGCGCCCGCGCCAGAATCACCACGGTGCTGGTCACCCATGACGTGGAAGAGGCGATTTTCCTCGCCGACCGCGTGGTGGTGATGGAGCCCAGGCCCGGGCGCATCAAGCAAATAGTCGAGATCGCCCTGCCCCATCCACGCCAGCGCAGCAGCTTTGAATTCCACCAACTGCGCGAAGAACTGCTGCACGAACTGATCAGCGATGACCACTACCAACCACCCGTGCGCGAACAGATTCGCGATTTGCCCCTGGCGTTTATTGCCTGCTGAGGTGAGCTAAATCGCTGTGTGCCTGCTCACGTCGTTCGAAGCGGTTGGCGCGGGCAAAGGTGCCCAAATCATTGAAGCGCACCCCCATCTCGGCCATGACCTTGTGCGCCACCTTGGCGGTCATCTGGCGGATGTAGAACGGTTCTTTCACCACAAAGTGATGGATGCCGTGGGTGCTGCCGAAATTGAAGCAGAACGCCTGCAACGGCCACAGCCACCAAGGGTTCAGCACTTGGGTTTGCTGAATCACATTGCCCAGTTCCACATCGCCGTAGTAATGCATGTTGGAGCTGACAAAGTGCAGGCAGAAGGTGCGCAACACGTTCGGGCCGATGATCACCACCGCAGCGATATCGATCACCTGCATCACCTGCAAGGTACCGGCTGACCACTGAATGGGCGCGCCCATCAAACTGGCAATCCCATTGGCGGCATGAAAGCCCAGGAAGACGTACCACGCGCCCCAATGCAGCAAGGCCAGCGGTGCGTACACCAGCAGCACGCGCTTGAGGATGCTGAACCTGTGCGGCCAGGTCTTGGCGCGCAACAGACGGATCAAGGCTGACATCATGTTGTCCCCCACCATCAGCAACCGCGCGATGCCCCAGGGTTCGCCATTGGTGATCGCGCGCTCTTCCATGTCGGCCTCGGTGCCCGAGACCTTGTGATGGTTGAGGTGCAAGTGCCGGCGTATCCATGGGTTGATGGTGCTTGGCCGCGCCAGCCATACCAGGCCCATCATCAGGTTGTGGGGCACGCGTTGCTTGCGAAAGTACATGCTGTGGATCAGGTCGTGTTCCAACTCATGGGTGAGCGAGGCGAAGAAGGCATTGAGCAGCAGACACACCCACCAGGCCATATGACCGCTGATATAGAGCGCTGCCGAGCCGAACATGCCCAGCAGGGCAAAGGCCAGGATGCCTGCGCCCAGTGCGTCCTGATGCAACAACCAGGGGTGCCGCTGGCGCAAGCGCACGCCTTCGGCCATCACCACCTCGCGGATATGCGCCGAACGCTGTTGCGCGTTCAACGGCTGGGGGCTTGCAGAAGTACCGTCCATGCTTCCATTCTCTTGTGAAGTGATGCCTGAATCCTGCACCTAACCCTAGCGCAGGACGCTAGCCGCGCACGCCAATCTGTTGACCACAAGCGCCAATTGCCATGACCGAACCCACTTCCCTCGCCAGTTGGACCCGTGCCCTGCGCAAGCAGCTCGACGCCCTGGGCCTCGACAGCGCCGCCCTGTGCGCCGAAGCCGGGCTGGACCCGCAGCAGATGGACGACCCCAACGCCCGCTATCGGTTGTCGGCCACCACGCGCCTATGGGCGCTGGCGGTACAGGCCAGTGGCGACCCGGCGATTGGGCTGCGGGTGTCGCGGTTTGTCAGCCCCACCACCTTTCATGCGCTGGGTTACGCATTGGTGGCCAGCGGCAGCTTGCGCGAGGTGTTCGAGCGCATCGTGCGCTATCACCAGGTGGTCAGTGATGCCCTGGACCTGGAGCTGAGCCGCCACGGCGACGTCTACCGTTTTCGCCTGCTCCAACCCCCAGGCAGCCCCGCGCCCGCGCCGGAAGCGATTGATGCCTTTGCGGCGATCTACGTACGCACCTGTCGCAACCGCCTGGGTCGCGACTATGCGCCGTTGGCCGTTTACCTGCGGCGCCCGGAACCCGCCGACCCCGAGCCGTGGCACAGGGTATTTCGCGCGCCGGTATGGTTTGCCGCCGACGAAGACCGCCTGGAATTCGCCGCCAGCGATTTCGACAGCCATCTGGACGACGCCAACCCGGAGCTGGCCGAACACAACGAAACCGTGCTCAAGCGCACCCTCGCCCAACTGCAACCGTTGACCTGGGAACGCAAGGTGCGCGCCGCCATCGAGGCGCAATTGCCAGACGGCGAGCCAAGCGCCGAACGTATTGCCCAAGCGCTGCACTTGAGCTTGCGCAGCTTGCAGCGGCATCTGGCCGATGAAGGCTGTCGATTCGACGCCTTGCTCAATGAGTGCCGGCAAAACCTGGCGTTATTACACCTGCGTGACCCGCAGTGCTCACTGGCCGAGATCAGCCATTCGCTGGGGTTTGCCGATACCAGCAGTTTCAATCGTGCGTTCAAGCGCTGGACGGGGATGACGCCGGGGCAGTTTCGCGAGGGGTTGCAGTAGTTGTACGGTGTTTGCTGTAAGGGCCTCATCGCAGGCAAGCCAGCTCCCACATGATGTGACCCATTCTCCTGTGGGAGCTGGCTTGTCGGGTCGCCGCATCGCTGCGATGAGGCCGGTACAACCACCACAAACTCCTGAGTTTGATTACAAACCTGTCATCCAATTGTGCGGCTTTTGTCCGCGTCCGCTGGTTACCGTGTTGGCCTGCTTTCTGGAGCCCTCACTATGTACCGCACTGCCTTGTTCCTGAGCCTCGCCGTGGCCACCGTCGCCCAGGCGACGCCACAACTGCCCCGCCACGCCGAGCTGGATTTGCACACTGCCCGCCAACTGGCCGACGCCAGCCTGGCCCACTGCACCGCGGCGCTGACCGTCCTCGACCGCGGTGGCAACCTGTTGCTGGGCCTGCGCGCTGACGGTGTCGGCCCGCACAACAGCCTCGCCAGCCAACGCAAGGCGTACACGGCGCTGTCGACAAAAACCCCGACCCGGCTGTTTGCCGAACGGGCGCGTAATAACCCCGAGGCCGCCAACCTCAACAGCGTGCCCGAGCTGCTGTTGCTCGGCGGCGGCGTGCCGCTGTTTGCCGATGCCGAACTGGTCGGTGCGCTGGGCATCGCCGGTGCCGGTGGCGCCGCGCAGGATGAAGCCTGCGCCGTACAAGCCGCCGAGCAACTGGGCTTGAAAATCACCCCTTGATTCCACTTCCCTCAAAAGGACTTCGCGATGAAAACCTTGAGCATGACCCTTGCCGCACTGAGCTTGAGTGGCCTGTGCAACCTGGCCCTGGCCGACGGCAACCCCCTGAGCGTGCACGTACTCAACCTGGAAAACGGCCTGCCAAGCGCCGGTGTCAACGTGACCCTGGAACAGCACGTGGGCGATAAATGGCAGTCGCTGTCTGAAGGTGTGACCAACCAGCAAGGCCGCATCGCCGAGCTGTTCCCGGCCAACCGCAGCATGCAGCCGGGCGAGTACCGCGTGGTGTTCAAGACCGGCGATTACTACAAGAAGGCGAACCGCGAGACGTTCTTCCCCGAGGTGCCGGTGATTTTCCAGGTCAAGCAGGCCGACCAGCACTACCACATCCCGCTGCTGCTCAGCCCTTACGGCTTCTCCACCTATCGCGGTTCATAGGCCCGCGGCCAGCCGCAGCCCATTGAGGTCGCGTATCTCGATGGCGCCGTAACTCAAGCCGATAATGCCCTGTTGCTCCAGCGCCTTGAGCAGACTGTTGATGGTCTGGCGCGACAGGCCCAGCATTGCCGCCAGATCCTCCTGGGGCAGTTGCAGCACGCGGCGCGCCTGCTCAACTTCGCCATAGCCTTGGGCGATCATCAGCAGCCGATGGGCCAGGCGCTTTGAAGCGGGCATCAGGCTCATCTGTTCGATATTGATCAACGACAGCCGCAGTTTATGGCTCATCAACAGTGCCATCTCCCGCCAGAACAGCGGATGCTGTTCGAGAATGCCGAGCATCGCCGCCTGCGGCACCTGCAGCAGTCTGCAAGCACCCGTGGCCAAGGCATCGTGGGTGCGCGGCAGGTTGTCGAACAGGCAGATCTCGCCGAACCAGTAGGGCGTTTCCACCAGGCTCAACACCGCTTCCTTGCCTTGGGCACTGACCGCACTGATGCGCACCGTGCCTTCCAGCACCGCATACACGCCGCACGGCGGGTCACCGCGCTTGAACAGGTACTGCCCCGCCGTCAGCACACGCAACCGCGCCGCCCCCAGCAGGCTACGCTGCAAGTCAGGCGGCAAATGGCTGAACCAATGACCGCGAGCCAATTGCGCGTGCCATGTCCCTGTGTCCATGCGAACTCCGAAGATTGTCGCCCAATTGACAGTTAGGCACCGACTGACAGGGCATGATCAAACATCCTACAGGAGGAACAACAATGAAAAGCCTCGTCGACCACCTCAGTCAATACGCCGCATACCACCGCGACCCACGCAACATCGCCAGCCACTTCATCGGTATTCCGTTGATTGTGGTGGCGGTGGCCGTGCTGTTGTCCCGCCCCGAATGGTCGATGGGCGGGCTGTGGCTATCACCTGCGGTACTGCTGGCGTTGTTTTCGGCGTGGTTTTATCTGCGCCTAGAACTGGCCTTGGGCGTGTTGATGACGGTGCTGATGGGCTTGTCGGTGTGGGCCGGGCATGTGCTGGCGGCGCAAAGCACGGCGGTGTGGCTGAGCAGCGGCGTGGGGATGTTTGTGGTGGGCTGGGTGATTCAGTTCGTCGGGCATTACTACGAAGGCAGGAAGCCTGCGTTTGTGGATGATGTGTCGGGGCTGATCGTAGGGCCGTTGTTTGTGGTGGCGGAGTTGGCGTTTTTGCTGGGGTTGCGGCATGAGCTCAAACGCCAGATTGAAGAGCGCTCTGGGCCGGTGGCAGTACGCGGGAAAAACGCCACGGTCTAACAAGTACTGAACATCCAATGTGGGAGCCGGGCTTGCCCGCGATGGCGGTGGATCAGTTGGCATAACTGTCGACTGACACACCGCCATCGCGGGCAAGCCCGGCTCCCACAAGGGTTTTGCAGTGTTATTAGGCTTTTTGCCAGACCTTGGGTTTGAAGAACAGGGTCTCGCCCCGCGCCAACCCGGTGAGGCTGTCATGGTCTTTCACCACTTCGGCCTCGATCAACTCGCTTTGGCCTTCGACCTTCAAGGTCACGCGAGTAGTCGCGCCCAACGGCCGAATATCCCGCACTTGCGCCGCATGGTGATCTTCCAGTTCATGGCGTGACAACGACACTTCGTGGGGACGGAACAGCAGGTGCTTGTCTTCGCCCAAATGCAGGCGGTTGGAGTCCCCCAGGAAGTGATAGACAAAGTCGCTGGCCGGGTTTTCGTAGACGTCGCCCGGTGAACCGATCTGCTCGATCACGCCCTTGTTCATCACCACGATACGGTCGGCGACTTCCATGGCCTCTTCCTGGTCGTGGGTCACGAAGACCGAGGTCAGGTTGATGTCCTCGTGCAGGCGCGCCAGCCAGCGGCGCAGTTCTTTACGCACCTTGGCATCAAGGGCGCCGAACGGCTCGTCGAGCAGCAGAACCTTGGGCTCCACCGCCAAGGCGCGGGCCAGGGCGATACGCTGGCGCTGGCCACCGGAAAGTTGTTCCGGGTAGCGGTCGGACAACCAATCGAGCTGCACCATGTTCAGCAGCTCGTGAACCTTGCTCGCGATCTGGCTTTCGGTGGGGCGTTGGTTTTTCGGCTTCATGCGCAGGCCGAAAGCGACGTTGTCGAACACGGTCATGTGGCGGAACAGCGCGTAGTGCTGGAACACAAAGCCCACGTTGCGATCACGCACATCGTGGCCGGAGACGTCTTCACCATGGAACACGATGCTGCCGGCGTCCGGGGTTTCCAGGCCGGCGATGATGCGCAGCAACGTGGTCTTGCCGCAGCCGGACGGGCCCAGCAACGCCACCAGCTCGCCACTCTGGATATCCAGGTTGATGCTGTCCAGGGCCTTGAAGGCGTTGAAGTTCTTGCTGACATTACGGACTTCGATCGACATGACTTATTCCTCACCCGCGCTGTTGCGCAGGCGGTTGATTCGGTTCTCGCTCCACTGCTTGAGCAGCAGGATGAAGAGCGCCAGGATCAGCAACAGGCTGGCCACCGCAAACGCGGCAACGTGGTTGTATTCGTTGTAGAGAATCTCGACATGCAGCGGCAGCGTGTTGGTGACGCCGCGAATGTGGCCGGACACCACCGACACCGCGCCGAACTCACCCATGGCCCGCGCCGTACACAGCACCACGCCGTAGATCAGGCCCCACTTGATGTTCGGCACGGTGACATGCCAGAACATCTGCCAGCCATTGGCGCCCAGCAGGCGCGCGGCTTCTTCTTCCTGGGTGCCCTGCTCCTGCATCAGCGGGATCAACTCACGGGCCACGAACGGCACGGTGACGAAGATGGTCGCCAGCACGATGCCCGGCAGGGCGAACACGATCTGGATGTCATGCTCTTGCAGCCACGGCCCGAAGAAGCCCTGGGCGCCGAACATCAACACGTACACCAGGCCGGCGATCACCGGCGAGACCGAGAACGGCAGGTCGATCAGCGTGACCAGGATGCTCTTGCCACGGAACGAGTACTTGCTCACGCACCAGGCGGCGCTGACGCCGAACACCAGGTTGAGCGGCACCGAAATCAGCACGGCGATCACCGTGAGTTTCAGCGCCGACAGCGCGTCTGGCTCAAGGATTGCGGTGAAGAACGTGCCAAGGCCGTTCTTCAAGCCCTGGGACACCACCACCAGCAATGGCAGCAGCAGAAACAGGACGAATACCAGCCAGCCAAGGCCGATCAGGATACGTCGCGAGGTCGCACTGCCACGCCGGGCGGCGTTGGCCGAGGACGCGGCGGAAATAGACGATTGGGACATGTTCCGCGCCTCCTTATGGACGTTCGATGCGCCGCTGCAACAGGTTGATCAGCAGCAGCAAGACAAAGGACACCACCAGCATCAGCACACCAATGGAGGTGGCGCCGCGGTAGTCGTATTGGTCGAGCTTGACCATGATCAGCAATGGCAGGATTTCGGTTTTCATCGGCATGTTGCCGGCAATGAAGATCACCGAACCGTACTCACCCACGCCTCGGGCAAACGCCAGGGCGAAGCCGGTCAGCCAGGCGGGCAACAATGCCGGCACGAGGATGTAGCGGAACACCTGCAACGGCTTGGCGCCGAGGCAGGCGGCGGCCTCTTCGATTTCCCGGGGGATATCGGCCAGCACCGGCTGCACCGTGCGCACCACGAAGGGCAACGTGACGAAGGTCAGCGCCAGGGTGATACCCAGGGGGGTGTACGCGATTTTGAAACCCAGGTCGGTGGCAAACTGGCCAACCAGGCCGTTGGGTGCGTACAGCGCCGTCAGCGCAATACCGGCGACGGCAGTGGGCAAGGCGAACGGCAGGTCGATCATCGCATCAATGACCTTGCGCCCGGGGAAGGTGTAGCGCACCAGCACCCAGGCCAACAAAGTGCCAATCACACCGTTGATGAGTGCGGCGTACAGCGCGGTACTGAAGCTCAGCTTCAAGGCCGCCAGCACGCGAGGCGCGGAGATGATGTTCCAGAACTGATCCCAGGTGAGTTGAGCGGCGTGTACAAACATCGCCGCCAGGGGGATGAGTACGATCAGGCTGAGGTACACCACGGTGTAGCCCAGCGTCAGCCCGAAGCCGGGTATGACGGGGGAGATACGACGCGACATAAGAGTCCTTGGTTAAAGGGTAGAAACCACTGTAGGAGCGTGCGTTCTGTGGCAGCTGGCTTTTCTGTGGGAGCCGGGCTTGCCCGCGATGCAGGCACCTCGGTGTATCAGCCACACCATGGTGATGCTATCGCAGGCAAGCCAGCTCCCACACCAGCCCAGTCCCTACAGAAAGTCAGGCCCCTATAGGTACTTTGGCTTATTGCGCCGTGTAGATCTGGTCGAACACGCCACCGTCATTGAAGAATTTCGGTTGGGCAGTTTTCCAGCCGCCGAAGTCTTTGTCGATAGTCACCAGGTCCAGTTTCGGGAACTGCTGGGCGTATTTGGCGGCGACTTTTTCATCCCGTGGACGGTAGAAGTTCTTCGCCGCAATCTCCTGGCCCGCCGGGCTGTACAGGTGGTTGAGGTACGCGGTGGCGATCTCGGTGTTGCCCTTTTTCTCGGCGTTCTTGTCCACAACGGCCACAGGCGGTTCCGCCAGGATCGACAGGGAAGGCACGACGATGTCGAACTTGTCGGCGCCGCCGTCTTCCTTCAAGGCCAGGAACGCCTCGTTTTCCCACGCCAGCAGCACGTCACCCTGGCCGTTGTTGACGAAGGTAATGGTAGAACCGCGCGCGCCGGTGTCCAGTATCGGCACGTGCTTGAACAGCTCTTTGACGTATTCCTGGGCCTTGGCTTCGCTGCCGCCGGCCTTGAGGCCGTAGGCCCAGGCGGCGAGGAAGTTCCAGCGTGCACCGCCGGAGGTTTTCGGGTTGGGCGTGATCACCGACACGTCTTTCTTGATCAGGTCGCCCCAGTCCTTGATGCCTTTGGGGTTGCCCTTGCGCACCAGGAACACGATGGTGGAGGTGTATGGGGTGCTGGCGTCCGGCAGGCGGGTCTGCCAGTTCTCCGGCAGGGTCTTGCCCAGCTTGGCGACTTCATCAATGTCACCGGCCAGGGCCAGGGTCACTACGTCGGCGCGCAGGCCGTCAATCACTGCGCGTGCTTGCTTGCCCGAGCCACCGTGGGACTGCTGGATCTTGACGTTGTCGCCGGGGTGGGACTGTTTCCAGAAGCTGGTGAACTCAGCGTTGTAATCCTGGTACAGCTCACGGGTGGGGTCGTACGAGACGTTGAGCAACTCGTAGTCCTTGGCAACGGCGGAACCGGCAAACACGGCACTGGCCAATGCGGCCAAGGCATAACGGCGAATCGACGACATAGAAGCTCCTGAAATTCTTGAGTGTTGGCTTTTCTTGTAATTGCGGGTCTATCGCCGTTCTTGCTCAGCTCGGTTTGTTACCGGGGTTCTGCAGACGGAATTTTTCCTTGCGTTCGATCTGTACCACTTGGGCGTTGTGTACGGTGATTTCCACCGCGCCAAACCGCAGGTCGCGCAGGGCGCTCTGGATTTCACGCAAAATGGCTGCTTCGTCCTGGCCGTCAACGCTACGTAGAGATGCGCTCATGGTCTCGCTCCTGAAAATGAGTAGTGCCTGGCAGTGGCGGCACTGCTTGCGGCGTGAGGGCGATAGTAGATAAGCGCGGATATTCTTAAAAATACTATTTAAGAATGTTTATATAACCAGAAAGAATTTTCTGATAGGGCATGGGGTTGCAAGGGTTTCCACAGAAAAAACGCTCATGCACAGTCGCCGCAGAACCCTGTGGGAGCTGGCTTGCCTGCGAAAGCGGTGGTGCAGTAACACATGCAGCGACTGACACACCGCCTTCGCGGGCAAGCCCGGCTCCCACATTGACCGCGTCAGTCCTGGCGGATCAGAGGTGCTCGGGTCCAGTCGATTTCATCAGCCGGCATGGGCCGTCCAAACCAATACCCCTGGCCCATGTCGCATTCCTGATCCAGTAGGAACCGCGCCTGTTCCACCTGCTCAATTCCTTCGGCGTGCACCTGCATGCCCATGCTTTTGGCCAAGGCGATCACCACGCGCACAATCGCCGCGTCGTCTTCGTCCCACGGCAAGCCCGCCACAAAGCCCTGGTCGATCTTGAGCTTCTGCACCGGCAGACGCTTGAGGCGCAGCAACGAGGAATAGCCGGTGCCAAAGTCGTCGATCGCCAGGCGCAGGCCCAGTTCGCGCAGGCGGTGCAGTTGCTCCAACGCGACTTCCGGGTCGTCCATCACTGCGCTCTCGGTGACCTCCAGCTCCAGGAAGGCCGGATCCAGCCCAGTGGCGTGCAGCACTTGGGCCACTTGCTCATACAACTCGCGTCGGGCAAACAGGCGGCTGGAGACATTGATTGCGATAAAGCTCAGCGGCGCGCCGTCGGCCAGCCATTGGCACATCTGGCGGCAGGCCTGGTCCATCACCCACGCATCGATGTCGGCAATCAGCCCGGTGCGCTCGGCGATGGGGATGAACTCGCCCGGGGGTACCAGGCCGCGCTCCGGGTGCTGCCAGCGCACCAGTGCTTCAACGCCGACCAAACGGCTGTCATGCAGGTCGTGCACCGGCTGGTAATAGACGCGCAGCTCATGTTGGTCGAGGGCGCGACGCAGCTCGCCAGCGATTTCCACCCGATGCTGGGCGTGGGCGGTCAGCTCTTCGGTATACAACGCGTAGCCTTCGCGCCCGGCGCTCTTGGCCTTGAACAACGCGGAATCGGCGTTACGCAACAGTTGCTCGGCGCTCAGGGCATCACTGGGGAACAGGCTGATACCGATACTGGCGCTGATAAACAGCTGGTTGCCGTCAAAAATGAACGGATCCTTCATGGCGTTGAGCATGCGCTGCGCCAAGGCCGCCGCTTGCACCACCTGCGGGCAACTTTCGGCCAGCACGGCAAATTCGTCGCCCCCCAGGCGCGCCAGGGTAACCCCCGGCCCAAACAGGCCGCTCAGGCGTTCGGCCACCAGTTTGAGCAACTGATCGCCAACGTTATGGCCGAGGCTGTCGTTGATGATCTTGAAGTGGTCCAGGTCCATCAACAGCAGGGCGCAGCCACGTTTATGCACCTGCGCGGAGGCCAGGGCCTGCTCGGCGCGATCGGTGAACAGCAGGCGGTTGGGCAGGTCGGTGAGCGGGTCGTGATGGGCCAGGTGCGCCAATTCGTGCTCGGAGTTCTTCATGGCGCTGATGTCCGAAAACACCGCCACGTAGTGGCTGACCTGGCCCTGGTCATCGTGAATCACGCGGATGGTTTGCCACTGGGGGTAAACCTCGCCGCTTTTACGGCGGTTCCAGATTTCCCCGCTCCATTCGCCGGTGCTTTCCAGGGCCTGGAACATTTGCTGGTAGAAATGCGCCGAGTGGCGCCCGGACTTGAACAGGCTTGGCCGTTGGCCCATGACGTCGTCGCGCTGGTAGCCGGTGATCTCCATAAACGCGCGGTTGACGTGCACGATCAGCCCCTGGGTATCGGTGACCAGCACCCCTTCGCGGGTGCAATCGAACACCGCAGCGGCCTGGCGCAGGCGCTCGCGGTTCTCTTTCAGGGGTTGTTGCAACGCATGGGCACGGGCAAAACGCCGGCCTATCCAGTAAATGAGCAAGGCGCTGAGGCTGACCCACACATAACCGCGCGCCTGCAGCCAGCGTCCCAGCTCCAAGGGTTCATCGATAAAGTTGATTAATAGGTAATGGCTGAGCTGGAGCCAAAGGATGGAAACCAGCAGGTACACCAACCCCGCACGTAGGGCACCTCGGTATGAAAACAGCATATGCTTAGTAATCCTTACTAAATAACCAGAATCGCCCTACAAAGGATCAGGATTATAGAGGAGGAAACACTTTGTAAGTCTTATCTGAAACGGTGACTGGTTTTATCTGCAAAGGAAGTGATAATGCGGGTGCTGTTTTTTTCTTTATCTGAGGGCCATACAGCCTATGTGGTACAACGGTTTTCTTGATCTGTCCGCCTGGCAACTGGTGGCAGTCACGCTGTTGATGACCCACGTGACCATTATTGGGGTCACTGTCTATCTGCACCGTTATTCGGCCCATCGCTCGCTCGAGCTCAATGCCGGCCTTAAACACTTCTTCCGCTTCTGGCTGTGGCTGACCACGGCGCAGAACACTCGCGAGTGGACCGCCATCCACCGCAAGCACCACGCCAAATGCGAAACCGTCGATGACCCGCACAGCCCGGTGATCAAGGGCTTGTCCACCGTGCTGCGCAAAGGTGCCGAGCTGTACCGCGCCGAGGCGGAAAACCCCGAGACCCTGCGTATCTACGGCAAAAACTGCCCGGACGACTGGATCGAACGCAATCTCTACACGCGCTACCCGCTGTTGGGCGTGGCGCTCATGGGCGTGATCGACCTGCTGCTGTTCGGCACCATCGGTATCACTATCTGGGCGATCCAGATGATGTGGATCCCATTCTGGGCCGCCGGCGTGATCAACGGCCTGGGGCATGCCGTGGGCTATCGCAACTTCGAATGCCGTGACGCCGCCACCAACCTGGTGCCGTGGGGCATCATCGTCGGCGGCGAAGAGCTGCACAACAACCACCACACCTACCCTAACTCGGCCAAGCTGTCGGTGAAGAAGTGGGAGTTCGACCTGGGCTGGGCCTGGATCAAGGTGTTCAGCTTCCTGCGCCTGGCCAAGGTGCAGCGTGTAGCGCCCATCGCCCACCGCGTCGAAGGCAAGGGCAGCCTGGACATGGACACCGCCATGGCGATCCTCAACAACCGCTTCCAGATCATGGCCCAATACCGCAAGTTGGTGATTGGCCCGCTGGTCAAGCAGGAGCTGGAGAAGGTCGATCATTCGGTACGCCACCAGTTCCACCGCGCCAAGCGCCTGCTGTCGCGGGAAACCAGCTTGCTGGAAGACCGCCATCACCTGCGCATCCAGAGCATGCTGGAACACAGCCATGCCCTGACCGTGATCTACGAAAAGCGCCTGGCGCTGCAGCAGATCTGGCTCAAGACCAGTTCCAACGGCCACGACATGCTGGCGGCGATCAAGGAATGGGTGCATGAAGCCGAGGCCAGTGGCATCCAATCCCTGCGCGATTTTGCCCACCAGTTGAAGACTTACTCGTTGCGTCCTACAGCAGCGTGAGGGCGCCGTGGGAGGGTTCGCCCTCCCACGCACTGGCTTTTTGGCGTCATTTTCCGGGCACCGTCAATCCACGCCGTTCACGGAACTTCACCGCAATTCCCCTCTCTCAAAGAACACTTCGCCATCATGGTGACCCCTTGTAGTGACCGCTTTTGCACCTGCGGCGCGCCCAGAGAGAGTTGTACCGATGGTTCACGAAAAGCCCAGCCTGCCCGATGTGCCCACCGCAGAGCCGCCGCGCCCGGCCGCGGCGGCGACCCTGTTGGCGCTTATGCATGCTCAAGGTGAAGTCGAGCGGCTGAGTGAGCGTGAGCAACTGCTCAGTTCCCTGCTGGTCAGCGTGAACGCCGTGCTGTGGGCCATCGATTGGGAAACACGCCGCGTGCTGTATGTGAGCCCGGCCTACGAGCGCCTGTTTGGCCGCTCTGCCGGCCTGCTGCTGGCCGACCACCGTGAATGGCGCAACAGCGTTCACCCCGAAGACCTCGACTACGCCGAACACAGCCTCGCCCGCGTGCTGGAACAGGGCGCCGTGGAGGACCGCGAGTACCGCATCATCACCGCTGACGGGCAAATCCGCTGGTTGAGCGACAAGTGCTACATCAACCAGCAGGTGGTGCCCGGTGAAGCGCTGATCGTGGTGGGCATCGCCGAAGACATCACCGAAAAGAAGCAACTTGAGCTGGAACTGCATCGCCTCGCCACCACCGACGTACTGACCCAAAGCAGCAACCGCCGACACTTCTTCGAACTCGCCAACCAGGCGTTCGACAATGCCTGCGCGCAGGGCACGCCGCTGGCGTTCCTGTTGCTGGACATCGATGATTTCAAAGACATCAACGACACCTATGGCCACCTGGAGGGCGACCAGGTGCTGCGGCGCATCGCCGAGAGCGGTCGCGGGGTATTGCGCCGTGGCGACCTGTTCGGGCGCGTTGGTGGCGAAGAATTTGCTGCTGTGCTGCCGGGTTGCCCACCGGAGATGGCCCTGCAGGTTGCCGAGCGGTTGGGCAAGGAAATCCAGGCATTGGTGTTCAGCTACGAAGGGCATGAATTCAATGTGACCGTCAGCCAAGGCCTGGCCGGCCTGCGCGAAGATGACTCCACCCTCGACAGCCTGTTTGCGCGAGCGGATGCGGCGATGTACGAGGCCAAGCGCCAGGGCAAGAACCGCGTTATCGCCGGTTAACACCGACCCACTGTGGGAGCTGGCTTGCCTGCGATGGCGTCTTGACTGACCCACCGCTATCGCAGGCAAGCCAGCTCCCACAGTGGGTCGGTGTGTGTTTCAGGTTTTGCGCACTCGGGTCAGTTCCGACAAGCCTACCTTGAGCAGCCGCGCGGTCTTGCTGCCTGCCAGTTCTTCGAGCCCTTCGTGCTCGGTCAGCCGCGCCATTTGCACCGCCAGGTTCACCACCAGGGCTTCGCGCGAATACACCCCGCCTTCAAGTGAATAGATCCCCGCGATCAACTGCCGCAACTCCAGCGGCAAGCGCCAACGCGTGCGCAACGCCGAACCGTAGGCGGCGCCAAAGGCGTCAAGGGATTCGCCTATGGCTTCGTCATCCAGGGCACCGCCGCCCTGGCGCCAGTCTTCCAGGCAGCGCAACAGAGCCAAGTCGCCCAAGCGATGCAGGATGCAGGCGCTGTAGCAACGCTCGTGATCGAGCTCCAGCATGCGCGCCAGGCGCCGGGCGTAGTCGGCGCTGTCCTGGGACAGTTGCCAGTGCCGCTCGGCGTAGGCCACCAGCCCAGGGTCGCCCAACACCACGTTGTGCTTGAGCGCCAGGCCCAGGATGAGATTCATGCTCTGGCCAGGCACCAACTTATGCAGGGCCTCTGACAGGGTCTGCACCGGCGTGCCGTGGTAGCCGGCGCTGTTGGCGGCGGCGATGAGTACGGCGGTGATTTGCGGGTCGCTGTGCACCTGGTCTTCCAACTGCTTGAGGTCCAGGCCTTCGGGGCCGAGGCTGTGTTGCACGGCGGCTTTCACATCCACGCGCAACGGCGCGCCATCGCAGACCTCGCGGCGCCGCTCAAGGAAGGCTGGCAAGGTCATGCCCGGCGCCAGCGGTGGGATTTCGCAGTACACGCTTTCGCCTTCGTTGAGCAGCAGGTCTTGCAGGCGCTGGGTCAGGCTTTCCATGTTCAGCGGGCGGGTCAGGTAGGCGGTGGGCGCCAAGGGCAAGGCTTCGCGCACGCTGGCACTGTCGTTGCGACTGCTCAGCAAGATAAACGGCAGCGAACGGCGTTTCTGGCGCACGCTGCGCAGCAGGCTCAGGCCATCCACGCCCGGCAGCTCCCAATCGGCCAAGATCAGGTCATAGGTTTTTTCGCCCAACAGCGTGGCGGCGTGTTGCCCATCGGCGCACACATCCAGCCGTGCGTCACAGCGCACATTCAACAGCACTTGCTTGAGCAGGTCCCGCGACCAAGGGTCTGCTTCGGCGATTAACACTCGGGGTACAGCGGGTAAATCAACAGCAGTCATCCAGCACGCTCCATCGGCAATGCTTGCACCTTAGACAATGCAGGCGCGTGCGTACAATGAAGCAGGCACAAAAAAACCGCCGAAGCGGTTTTTTTGTTTTTCGTAGGAACGGGCGTGTCAGAGTTCGGAGAAGCACTCTTCGATGATCGCCAAGCCCTTGTCCAACTGCTCGTCCGGCGAGGTCAGGGGCACCAGTACGCGCAATACGTTGCCGTAGGTACCGCAGGACAGCAGGATCAGGCCCTTGTCACGTGCCTTGGCCACCACGGAGGCAACGGCGGCAGCGTTTGGCTTGTGGGTGTCGCCGTCTTCGAACAGCTCGACCGCGATCATCGCGCCCAAGGCACGCACTTCGCCGATCACCGGGTACTTGGCCTGAATGGCCTTGAGGCCAGTCACCAGGCGCTCGCCCACGGCCTTGCAGCGGTCCAGCAGGTGCTCTTCTTCGAACACTTCCATCACGGCCAGGGCCGCGGCGCAGGCAATCGGGCTACCGGCATAGGTGCCGCCCAAGCCGCCTGGAGCGATGGCGTCCATGTACTCAGCCTTGCCGCACACACCGGCCAGCGGGAAGCCGCCCGCGATGGATTTGGCGAAGGTGGTCAGGTCGGCGGCAACGCCCATCTGTTCCATGGCGAAGAAGGTACCGGTACGCCCGGCACCGGTTTGCACTTCGTCGGCGATCAGCAGGATGCCGTGCTTGTCGCACAGTTCGCGCAGGCGCTTCATGAAGGCTTTTGGCGCGACGTAGAAACCGCCTTCGCCCTGTACCGGCTCGATGATGATTGCAGCGATATCACGCGGCTCGGCATCGTTCTTGAAGATGCGCTCGATGCTGGCGATGGAGTCGTCGACGCTCACACCGTGCAGTTCGTTGGGGTACAGCGCACGGAACACGCCGCCCGGCATCAGGCCCATGCCGGCCGAGTAAGGCACGACCTTACCGGTAAGGCCCAGGGTCATCATGGTGCGGCCGTGGTAAGCGCCGGTGAAGGCGATCACACCGGCACGGCCGGTGGCGGCGCGGGCGATTTTCACGGCGTTCTCCACCGCTTCGGAACCGGTGGTGACCAGCAGGGTTTTCTTGGCGAAATCACCTGGCACCTTGGCGGCGACTTTTTCGCACACTTCTACGTAGGGCTCGTAGGCCAATACCTGGAAGCAGGTGTGGGTCAGCTTGTTGAGCTGCTCGGTCACGGCCGCGATGATTTTCGGGTGCACGTGGCCGGTGTTCAGCACGGCGATACCGCCGGCGAAGTCGATGAACTCGCGACCTTCAACGTCGGTCACGGTGGCGTTCTTCGCGGAGTCAGCGAAGATCGGGTGAATCTGGCCAACACCGCGCGGTACAGCGGCTTCGCGGCGTTTCATCAGGGAAGCGTTGGTCTTGCTCATAAAGTCCTCATTCGCCGCTCATCGGGCGGCGTGGCTCAAGGATAGGTGGCGGGGAGGCAACTACGGCAGCATGCGATGATCGACTGCCACAGCTTTCCCGGCCACTGCGAATAACCATGTGAAACGCGCAAAGGGGCAGCGCTCTCGTGCCCTCTGCGTTTACTGCAATCCCGTGCCTTAGATACCCAGGCAGAGGTATTTGATTTCCAGGTAGTCCTCGATCCCGTACTTGGAGCCTTCACGGCCCAGGCCCGAGGCCTTGATGCCGCCGAACGGCGCCACTTCGTTGGAGATCAACCCGGTGTTGACGCCGACCATACCGTATTCCAGGGCCTCGGCCACACGGAACACCCGGCCCAGGTCGCGGGCGTAGAAGTAGGAGGCCAGGCCGAACTCGGTGTCGTTGGACATGGCGATCACTTCGGCTTCGTCTTTGAAGCGGAACAGTGGCGCCAGCGGGCCGAAGGTTTCTTCCTTGGCCACGGCGGCGTTTTTCGGCACGTCAACCAGGATGGTCGGTTCGAAGAAGTTGCCTTCCATCACCTTGCCACCGGCCAACAGCTTGGCGCCTTTGCTCAGGGCATCAGCGATATGTTCCTGCACCTTGGCCACGGCTTTTTCGTCGATCAGCGGGCCGGTGGTGGTGCCGTCTTCCAGGCCGTTACCGATCTTCAGTTTGGTCACCGCCACCTTGAGCTTTTCAGCGAAGGCGTCGTACACCGAATCCTGGATGTACAGGCGGTTGGCGCAAACGCAGGTCTGGCCGTTGTTGCGGTACTTGGAGATGATCGCGCCTTCGACGGCCTTATCCAGGTCGGCGTCGTCGAACACGATGAACGGTGCGTTACCGCCCAGCTCCAGGGAGACTTTCTTGATGTCCTTGGCGCATTCGGCCATCAGCTGGCGACCGATTTCGGTCGAGCCGGTGAAGGACAATTTACGCACGATGGGGTTGCTGGTCAGCTCGCCGCCGATGTCGCCAGCGCTGCCGGTGACCACACTGAGCACGCCTTTGGGGATACCGGCGCGGTGCGCCAGCTCAACCAGGGCCAGGGCCGAGAACGGGGTTTGCGAGGCCGGCTTGATCACCATGGTGCAACCGGCGGCCAGGGCCGGGCCGGCTTTGCGGGTGATCATCGCCGCAGGGAAGTTCCACGGGGTGATGGCTGCGGTCACGCCGATGGGCTGCTTGATCACGATCAGGCGCTTGTCGGGCTGGTGGCCGGGGATCACGTCGCCATAGATGCGCTTGGCTTCTTCAGCGAACCACTCGATAAACGAGGCGGCGTAGACGATTTCGCCCTTGGCTTCGGCCAGCGGCTTGCCTTGTTCGAGGGTCATCAGGCGGCCGAGGTCGTCCTGGTTTTCGATCAGCAGTTCGAACCAGCGGCGCAGCTTGTTGGCGCGCTCCTTGGCGGTGAGTGCACGCCAGGCTGGCAGGGCCTTGTCGGCGGCTTCGATGGCGCGGCGGGTTTCCGCGGCGCCCATCTTCGGCACGGTGCCGAGAATCTCGCCCGTGGCCGGGTTGTTGACCTTGATGGTTTGACCATTGTCCGCATCGACCCAAGCGCCATCGATAAAGGCTTGCTGGCGGAACAACTGGGTGTCTTTAAGCTGCATGTCGGCTTTCCTTAACAGCACCGCGCGCACGCGGAGCGAATTAGAGTTGTTGAAAGGCGCCTTGTGGGCTGCCGTCAGGGAAATCAGCCCCAGCGCGCAGAAAAAATGAAAGAGCGCACGGGAGACAGAGCGTTTGAAATCTCAAACGAATCCTAGGATCAATGGGGGTACAGGGCAATAGGATGTTCGAAAAAAAGAACGAATATGGCGCATCCGGCTCATCTTTCGGATCAAGTGCCCACACGACAACAGCCCCGGAGCCTTGTGGGCGCCGGGGCTGTTGGGGGCCTTGCAGCTTAAGGTTGGAACGACTTGAGCACGGCCAGCAGGCTGGTCAAGTTGTCGGCCACGCCGCCCTGGGCGACTTTCTCGGTGGCGGCGGCGCCAGCGGTGGTGTCGACGCTGTAGATCTGCATCACGCCCTGGTTGGTGGCCGCCTGAGCCAGGGTGTTTTGTTGCTGTTGGGCCGAGACCGAGTTCTGGAACAGGATTGCCGTGGCCTGGCCCATGGATTGGTAAATGGTGCTCATGGCCATCGCGGGTGATTCGGCAACCACCTTGACGTTGGTCTGGGTGACGGCATCGGTGATTTGCGGGCTGACTGTACTCATGGTTGAAACTCCTGGGTTGAGAAAGAACAACATCCGTTATTGCTCAGTGCTTAAGGCTGGAACGACTTGAGCACGGTCAACAGGCTGGTGAGGTTATCCGACACGCCGCCCTGGGCGACTTTCTCGGTGGCCGCCGCACCTGCGGTGGTATCGACGCTGTAGATCTGCATCACGCCCTGGTTGGTGGCCGCCTGGGCCAGGGTGTTTTGCTGCTGCTGGGCCGACACCGCGTTCTGGAACAGAATCGCCGTGGCCTGCGCCATGGATTGATAAATAGTGCTCATCGCCATCGCAGGCGATTCGGCCACCACTTTGACGTTGGTCTGGGTGACCGCGTCGGTAATTTGCTCGTTGACTAATGGCATGATCAATTTCCTTATTTAGTACACGGTGCATTCCGTGTTCATCAATGAACGTTGCGAAACAGGCGCTGTGAAACCTGGTTTAGGGTTTCGCTGCGGGGCCCAGCGCCGCTTCAATCTGGGCGATCAACCCTTGGATCAGTGCCTGCACTTCCTTGCGTTGCGCGTCCTGGTCCGAGGCCGCGCCGTTCAGCATTTGGCGTAGCGCCGCTTCACGCTGCTGGGCAGCCGTCTTGAGCGCTTGTTCGTTGGCCTTCGATTGCTCAAGCACCTGGGCGGCACGCTTGAGGGTTTCGTCGACGATGGCCTGGGGCGTGCCGGCGAATACCTGCGGGTTGCGCAGCATCGCTTCGAGCCGCTGGCGGTCGTCGGTGGACAGGACCGAGGGTTGCATATCGAGCTCCTTAGGGGCTGCCTTGGCGGCGACACGCCCGCTAAAGCCGCACCTCAACGTTGTCCTGCCAGAAACCGGCAAAGTAAAAATGCGGCGACGAATCACAGAAGGTCGCCAACTCCGCAGGCGTTATGGCGCTGGGCTGGTTGGGGAAAATGGCCGGCGGAGGCGGCAGCAGATTGGCCTCGTTGTAGAGGTTGCCGACCTCATAGCAGTTGGCCGCGAACTGCGAACAAAAGGACCCGCTGCCGATGTCGATGGACTCGTTGATCCGCGTCACCAGGCTGGTATCGGAAGTCCAGCGCCGAAAGGCTGAAATCATCGCGTTCCACACGCTGTAGCGGCCCCGGATATCACCGCCGATCTTGTCGAAGTAGAACTGCTTGGCAGCCACCGTCGCTGCCTCGCCCAGTTCGGTATCCACGCAGGAAAACACCATCGCCGAGCGTGGCGGTTTTTCCAGGCTCAGGTCGGTCAGGGCTAGGCCACTGCCGACACTTTCGATCACCAGGGTGTCGCTCACCGCAATCGCCGGGTGAACCACATTCAGGTAGGTCGTGTCCTGCGAGAACACCTTGGCCTTGACCAATTGACCGGCTTTGATAAACGCCCGCGTTGCGCTGTCGTCATCTTGTTTGACAGAAAAAATAATATCTCCAGGCTGCATGATGTCGCTCCTCACTCAAGAAAAGTTGCTTTCAAGTTGCTGTTGCACCGCCCCAGCAGAACGCTGGAGCGCTGTGCTCGGTTCAGGCCGCTGGCGCGGCCCGGTTGGCCAGGGTGTCGGCGTACTTGGCGATGCTCTGGTCGATCTTGTCGATGGCCACGCTGGCGGCTTCGGCTTCCATCGCACCGGCAGCGGCAGCCACGGCGGCAGCGGCGCCCACCAGCAGGTCGGTGGCCAGGGCGCCCAAGGCGTCTTCGGCAGCGGCCGGCAGGTTGTCCTTGACGATGTTCTCGGTCATTTGCTGGAGCAGCACGGCCTGGGCCGCCAGGGCGATCTTGCTGACCCCGTCGAAGTACCCCGCCGCCGCTTGCGCCACCAGCCCGGCCGCCTGGCTGATCATCATGTCGGCCGGCACCGCGATCTGCGCCGGCGCATAGGCAAAGTTCTGCGAATTGGTGAACTGCACCGCCTGCACGATCTGGCTATTGAGCGCCGCCGTGCTGTCGGATGACGGTGCGCTCACCTGATTGAGCAAGTGCTCGTTCATGCGCGCCATGATCGAGCGCGAGGCCGGTGCGGCGGGCGCCGTCGCAGGTGAATCGGCGGCGGGCGTTGCTGGGGAGGCGGCGGGTTTCTTTCTGCTGAACCACGACATAATCGATCTCCCGAGGGCTCAGCCCTTCTCGCCAATCTGCATGATCAGCGCCACGGCCTTGGAAATCACCGCGTTGGAAATCTGGTTCATCGCCTGCTGGCTGTTGACCGCGTTCTGCAACGACAGGCCCGCCGCGCTGCTGGCCACCTGGTACAGCGACGCGATGGCCTGGGCTGGCGCCTCGGCCACCACCTTGACGTTGGTTTGAGTGACCGCGTCGGTGATCTGGCTGTTGACCTCTGTCATACATCTCTCCTTGATGGCATTCACCCAGGTTTGGGTGTGGATAGCGGCGGCGTGCTGCGCTCATACCACTAGAACGCCCCACGCCAACATGTGTGAATCACCTTCAGCGCAACGCATCGCGCAGCAGTTGCACACGCTTGCGAACCAGCGGCAGCTTCACGTGCAGCTCGGCGGCGATTTGCGGGTAAGGCAGGTCATCGACAAAACGCATCTCGAACAAGCGCTGCTGCAACAGCGGTAACCGTGCGACGTGCGCCTCGATCTGCTCCAGGCGCTCATAACATTCCACCCGCTCCAGCACCGAAGCGCAGGGCGCGGCGAGCGCGGCCAGGTGATCGTGTTCAAGGTCCACCGAATCATCGAACAGCCGCCCCTCGCGCTTGCTGCGCCGCACGCTGTCAAGAAACACATGATCGAGCACCAGAAACAGAAACCCCTCAGGGTCGCGAATGCGCTCGGGCGAGCGCCGAAAGAACAACAGGGCCTTGATCGCCGTCGCCGCCAACCACTCCTGGCCCTGATCCAGATTGCCCTTGGCCCGCCGCAACGCCCGGCGCCTGAGCTCGCCGTGCACAGCACGCCAACTCGCTTCGAACAAACGGTCATCGGCGGCCCATTGATCCTTGAACTGAACAGTCATCCCCATCGCCAGCACTCCTGTGCATCCTTGATGAAGGGCCAGTCTGCGAGGGCTCGACGGGGGTACGCTGTTACCTGGGGAACACCGCCACAACTAATTCAGCGCAAAAGCCTTGCGTCGCAACTGCTCGACATCATTGATCACCATGCGCTCCAGACCGCCGCTGATCACCCCACTGCGCCGCCACACTTGCAGCTGCACATTCAGCTTGGGGCGGCTGGTATTCAGCATCGACGCCAACACCCCCTGGCTTGCGGGCAACGACACACTGGGCAAAGCCAACGCCAGGTCAATCTCACCCAGGTTCGCCAACAGAAACCGCGCCAACCGCGACTCCAGCCGATGCAGGCACACCAACTCCAGCAACTCGATGGCGTGCAGCAAACGCAGCATCATCAACATCAACAAACGCCGCAGAAACGCCGGCTCCTCAAACAGCACACCAAAATGCCGGCAGCCCAACTGCAACAACCGCGTGGGCCCGCTGGCAAAGGTAGAAGACTCGCGCCCATGATCCTTGATCAACGCCGTCTCCCCCACCACCTGCCCGGCCCCGGTACTGCCGATAATCTGCTCGCGCCCATCCGGCCCATGCACCACTGAATAAATCCGGCCCTCGACTACCAGCGCAATAAACTCGAGGGTGTCGTCCTTGAAATACAACAGCTCACGATCATCCAGCGTGCGCTCCACCATATGGGTGGCAACGTAGCGCAAGAGATGCTCCGGCATACCTCGAAACAAATCGGAGGGAGCCAGCAGGGTTTGTCTGAGCGGGAGATCGAGCATCACGGTTCCTTTGGAATGCATGCGTTCACCTGAGGAATTGCGGCGTGGAAGCGGTGTAAAGCCACAAGAGCAAAGCAAACAAAGGGACGTGCGGCGCGGGGAGTTGTGAATGAGGGTGGCGATTAGCCATTTTTTGTCGGAAATGTACGACAGGGGGCGGGGAAAACGCTGGAATGGACGCATCAGGTCGACATGGGTATGATGTCGCCCGCACAAGCATCCGTAGCTCAGCTGGATAGAGTACTGCCCTCCGAAGGCAGGGGTCGTGGGTTCGAATCCCGCCGGGTGCACCAGATATGAAATGAAAAAGCCTCAGGTCGGGAGATCTGGGGCTTTTTTGTTTTTGGTTTGGTGGGTGGTGAGAGAGTGTTGAGTCGCGTCGGGATAGTAGAGGTGAAAATAAATCCCCTTTTCTCCCCCCTTTTTCCCAAGCAGTTTTCCAGCTCTACGATCATTACGATTTCACCGCCTTGAGCGCCGGTCTCAAGCAAAGAAGAAACGCCTACACAGGAACCTCCGCCCTGATCAGCGTACCGCCTTCGACCAGATTGCGGGCAGTAATGGTACCGCCATGGGCCTGGCAGATCGCACGGGCGATGGACAAGCCTAGCCCGCTCCCCCCCGAGTAACGTGCCCTGGAGCGCTCTGCACGCCAGAAGCGGTCGAATACGCTGTCCAGATGCTGGGCTTCGATACCTGGCCCTCGGTCACCGACTTCAATCACCACCGAACCGTGAACCCGGCGCGCCGTTACATTCAACTCGCCTCCCCCGGCCGCATAACGCAGCAAGTTATCGACCAGAATGTTGATCACTTGGCCCAGGCGATCACGATCGGCATGCATACGAAGCCCATCAGCAATACTGACCTGCGTCAGCACGCAAGCCTCATCCAACTGCGGCTGGAACCACGCCAACCGCTCCGCCACCAGAGCTGCCAGAGAAAACTCGCTGCGCTCCAGCACCAGCCGGCCAGCACGAGCCATCGACAACAGGTGCAAATCATCCACCAGCTTTCTGAGTTGATCGAGCTGACGCTTGACCATGCCCAACTGCATGGCATCGCTGGGGAATACCTCATCGAGCATACCCTGCACGCGCCCCATGGCGGCGTTCAAGGGTGTGCGCAGTTCGTGGGCAATGACCGCGCTGGATTCACGCACATCGCGCTCATAGCGCTCCAGTTGCGTGGTCATGCTGTTGAAGTCGCTGACCAGCCGTTGCAGCTCGTCGGGCGCGTCGCGGTGCACCGGCAGGCGCGTCAGGAAATCACCGCCGGCGACTCGCCGGGCGCCCTGGGCAATTGCCGAGAACTGGCTGGACAAGGGCCGCGAAAACCACAGGCCGAAGCCAATGATGATAGGGATCGCGGCCAGCACCAGGCCGATCAGTATCAGCCAGTCGCGATTGGCGATAGCCGGCTGGAAATAGTCCAGCGGATAGTACTGGGCAACCACTTGACGCAAGCGTGCCTCATTGAGCTCTGGCTCGGCGCGCAACGCCAGCAGCTCCTCACGCGGCCCCGGCGGCAGATGCTGCACAAAATACCAGTCCGACAGTGTGACGTTGATCCACATGCACACCGAGATCACCACCACCGCGCAGATCGCCAGCAGGCTCATGCGCAGGCCGATCCAGCGCCACATGGGTTTGTCGTTGACCCGCGGTTGCTCAAGCATGTGCGTTACCTGAATCGATAGCCAATGGAGCGCACCGTGACCAGAACGCCGGTGATGCCGTGGTTTTCCAGCTTGCGGCGCAGGTTGTGCACGTGGGTGTCGACGACGCGGGCCAGGGCTTCGCTTTCCGGCAGGCAGATTTCCAGCAACTCATCACGACTGAAGGCCTTGGACGGCGTCTTGAGTAAAGTCACCAGCAGCTTGAATTCCGTTGGGGTCAGGTCCAGCCATAGCGGTGGTGCTTCGCCCTGCTCAATGGCTGCGGTAAACGCAACAAGATCCACCCGCAGGTTTTCATGGCGCAGCAGGTGTTCCACCGGTTGGTTGCCGGTGGTGCGCCGCAACACCGCGTGCACCCGCGCCACCACTTCGCGCGGGCTGTAAGGCTTGACCACATAGTCGTCCGCGCCATAACGCAAGGCACCGAGCTTTTCCGGTTCGTCGCCCATGGCCGTGACCATGATGACCGGCGTGTCACTGCTACGGCGAACGGCGGATAACACTTCGGTGCCGCTCAAGCGCGGCAGCATCACGTCGAGCAGGATCAGGTCGGGCTGCCAGCTTTTGTACAGGTCCAGACCGCGCTGGCCGTCTTCGGCCAGGGCCACCTCATAGCCATCCCGGAGCAAGTAGGCTTCGAGAATGTTGGCGCTGTCGGCGTCGTCTTCGACGATGAGGATACGTTTTCCTGACACAAAGAAGCCTCTTGATGAAACCTTGATAATTTACGAACGGTTTATTGAAAGTGCGCTGCCAGTATTGCCCTACGCCCGCTTTCGCGAGCCGATCCTATGCCGACCACTGCATCGCTGTCCAAGCCTATCAACGGGCCTGAACAGCTCGATCAGAGGGAGGCGTTGTGTCGCGCGTCGGCGGGCGCACTGCTGTCTTCTTTTGCACATAGGGCTTGACCATGAACTTCACCACCTCCCCTACCCACAACGTTCTGTTGGGCGCCGTCACGCTGCTGTGCTGCGCGCTCGCGCCCCAGGCTCAGGCGACCGACGCCAGCCCGACAGCCGAAGAAACCACCGTTACCCTGGGCCTTGGCATGGGTGTCACGCCTCGCTACATGGGTGCTGACCGCTACCGTCCGCTCGTACTGCCGATGCTCAGCATCCAGCACGGAGCGTTGTTCGCCGACACCACTCGCGGCGTGGGCCTGCAATTTCAATCCGACAGTGGTTTTAGCGCCAGCGCAGCGATCAATTACGACCTGGGCCGCAAAGAGAAGGACAGCACCACCAGCCCGGGCGGCGACGAGCTCAGAGGTATGGGCGATATCAACGGCGCAACCGTCGCCGACTTTACCCTCAGCCAACAACTGCTTGACTGGCTGTCGGTCAACGGCGAAGCCGAACTGCGCATGGCCGGCGAGCACCGAGGCAACCGTTACCGCTTTGGCCTGGAAGGCATCTTGTTGCACACAGACCGCGACACCCTGAGCCTGGCCATCGACGCCCATGCCGGCGATAGCCGCTACAACCAGACGTTCTTCGGCGTCACCCAGGCTCAGAGCCAACGCTCGATCTACAGCAAGTACACCGCCGACGCCGGGATCTATGCCTACTCCGCTGCCTTGAACTGGCAGCACACCTTCGACGCGCACTGGTCAACGCTGGCCAGCCTGACGCTGACTCAATACGCCGACCAGGCCAGCGACAGCCCGCTGGTAAGGCGCGAAACCGCAGGCTTGGGCCTGTTTGCAATCAACTACACGTTCTGACAACAAGCCCCGGGTATGCAGCCTTCATCTGGACTATCCCTGGGGCAGATTCCGGTCCTGTGCGAATGGCTTTTCAGACCGCGCAAGGTTCTCCCCATCAGGGCGTACACACGATGATCCGTTTGAAGTACCTGTCCAAAAGAGCCGTGCTGCTCTATGCGCTATTGATGAGTATCGGCAGTCAAGCCTCCCCCATCCTGCATACCGAAGCGTTCGTGCATCCTGGCCTGCTCCAGACCCGGGAGGACTTCACGCGGATACGCGAGAAGCTGGCCAACTATAACCAGCCGTGGCTGGCAGGCTGGCAGAAGCTGATCGCCAACCCCCATGCCTCATTAGACTGGCAGCCCAACCCGGTGCCGGTGGTGTACCGCACTTCAGGCGGCCCGAATAACGACAGTGTTCTGTTCAACGACGCAGCCGCCGCGTATGCACTGGCCCTGCGCTGGCAGATCTCCAACAACCCGGCGTATGCCGACAAGGCCGTGAGTATTTTGAATCAGTGGGCCTCGACCCTCACCGCGATCAAAGACAAGCCCGGCAGAGCTTTGGTGGCAGGCTTGTACGGCTACCAACTGGCCAACGCGGCCGAACTGCTGCGCAGCTACCCAAAGTGGCGGGCGGAAGATTTCCAGCGTTTTCAAGGCATGATGCTCACTGTGTTCTACCCCATCAATCATGACTTCCTGGTGAACCACGACGGCGCCCGGCCTGATCATCATGGGGCCAACTGGGACCTAGCCAACATGAACTCGATGCTGGCCATCGGCGTACTGACCGACCGCCGCGATCTCTACAACGAGGCCGTCGACTACTTCAAGCACGGCACCGGTAACGGCGCCCTCGCCCACGCGGTGTGGAAGCTCTACGGCGATGGCCTTGGTCAAGTCCAGGAAAGCGGACGTGATCAGTCACACGCCATGCTCGACATAGCCCTGCTCGGCAGTTTCTGCCAAATGGCCTGGAGCCAGGGCAACGACCTGTTCGGCTACCAGAACAACCGCGTGCTGCAGGGCGCCGAGTATGTGGCCAAGTACAACCTTGGCCAGGAGGTGCCGTTTACCCCCATCCCCAACAGCAGCTTCAAACAGACCGTCATCTCGGCCGATCATCGCGGCGAAACCCGTCCGATATGGGAACTGCTCTACAACCACTACGCCGTGCGAAAGGGCCTCAGCGCACCGAATGTGCAGGCCATGGCAAATAACGTCCAAGTGGAAGGTGGTGGCGGGGATTATGGTGCTGACAGGGTTGGCTACGTCCAGCTGGGGTATGGGACGTTGCTGTATTCGTTGGGGGAATACGGTTTGTCGGAGATGCAGTTAATGCCTTAGAGGTATATCACCGAAGCTGCGCTGCGCATTACAAATGCGTCCTTTCTACCTGTCAAATTCGAGGAATGGCAAGAACGCATTGGTGTGTTGGAAATGTCAAAGGACGCCAGCACCATCGCCGCAGAGGTGTGGAGCCAGATATGAATGAAACACCCGAGGTCTTAAGACCCGGGGCTTTTTTGTGAGCCACTTGCACGCGCAACTCGATGTTGCTACGAGTGGCTAAGCGCCTACATCCCGATGGGTTGAATATTACGAAGGCCTTGATGAATTCCCGGAATGCTGCTTTTCCAGGCTTGAAATTTCACCGCGCAACACCCCCTCCAACACCCCAAAAAACCTCTGAATATGCCCCTGCTTCAACGCCTGTGGCCGCGTCACCAAATAAACCTCCATCGCCGGCAGTTCTATCTCCTGAAAAACCTCACTCAACCCCGTCGCCAAAATACGCGGCAACACCGCCACCCCCATCCCCCGCCTCACCGCCTCAAGCTGCACCGCAAACGAACTCACCCTGATCGGCGCATGGTCCAGTCCGGCAGCTTTCGCCGCGCGCATTTGCGGTAGCAGATCCAGCGGTGGCAGCAAGGCGATGCTGGCGGCAGTGGCTGGTGTTAGCGCAGGAAACCGTTGCAGGTATTCGGCGGTGGCGAACACGCCGTAGGCGAGTTTGCCGAGCCCTCGGTAGATCAGTGAAGGTTCGCCCAGGTGTGCGGTGCGTATGGCGATGTCAGCTACGCCTCGTACGATTTTGTGGAAGTCGGTGGTGACCTGCAGCTCTACGGAGCAGCCTGGGTGCTGCGCGGTGAAGCGGCTGGCGGCTTCGAGCACGCTGGCAGAAAAGCCTTCGCCGGCGCTCACCAGCACGGTGCCGCTGAGGGCTGCTGGCGTGCCGTCGAAGGCGGCCTGGCGTCGCAGGCCGGATTCGGCTGCCAGGGCGACGTCTACCAGGGCTTGGCCTCGGGAGGTGAGCCGGCAGCCTTCCACGCCGCGTTCCACCAGTGGTTCGCCCAGGGCGGTTTCCAGTTGGGTGAGGCGGCGGGAGACGGTAGAGGCCGCGATACCCAGTAATTGGCCTGCCTGTAAAAAGCTGCCGCGCCGTGAGACTGCCAGCAGCAGTCGAAGATCGTCCCAATTTGCCTGCAATGCCATATCTCCGCGCTTCCCTGGTGTGCAGATGTGCAAAGCCATTATGCCGTAGGCGCTGTTTTTATGGCGCGGGCTCGCGGGTATATCTACTGGCCTTCTCAACAAATGGAATGGCTTGTATGAACACGAACCCCAATCGCTTGCGCAGCATCTTTGTGACCGGTGCCACCGGTTTGCTGGGCAACAACCTGGTACGGGAGTTGGTCGCACGGGGTTATGCGGTGAAGGCGCTGGTTCGCTCGGTGGCCAAGGGTGCGCAGCAGTTCGGCGATGTGCCGGGCGTGGAGCAGGTGGTGGGGGACATGGCGGATGTGGATGCCTTCGCGGCGGCGTTGCAAGGCTGCGATACGGTGTTTCACTGCGCGGCGTTTTTTCGCGATAACTACAAGGGCGGCAGCCATTGGGAGGAACTGGATAAGATCAATGTCGTCGGTACGCGAGCCCTGCTGCAACAGGCGTATGACGCCGGTGTGCGACGGTTTGTGCACACCTCGTCGATTGCCGTGCTCGACGGTGCCCCCGGTACGCCGATCGACGAGACGTGCCTGCGGGCCGAAGCCGATGCGGACGACTACTACCGCAGCAAGATCCTGGCTGAGCGGGAGGTGTTGAGGTTTCTTGAAAGCCACCCGCAGATGCACGCCTGCATGGTCTTGCCCGGTTGGATGTGGGGGCCGGGTGACCGTGGGCCGACGTCTTCGGGGCAGTTGGTGAGGGACGTGATCAACGGCAAGTTGCCGGGGCTGATTCCTGGCACCTTTTCGCTGGTCGATGCCCGCGATGTGGCCTGGGCGCACATCGCCGCCGCCCAAAGCGGGCGACGAGGCGAGCGTTATCTCGCAGCCGGTCGCAACTTGACCATGCGCCAGCTGATGCCTGTGCTGGGGCGTATTGCCGGGGTCAAGGTGCCCTCCCGCCAACTGCCGCTGCCCGCGCTGTACCTGTTGGCAGCGCAAGAGGCCTACGCGTACCTGACCGGCAAGCCCATTTTGCTGAGCATGGCGACGTTGCGGCTGTTGATACGCGAGGAGCACCGTACCCGCTTTGACCACCGCAAAAGTGAAGAGGAACTGGAGCTGAGTTTTCGTGTGCTGGAGCAGACCCTCACGGACACGGTGGCGTGGTACCGAGCCTACGGCGGGTTGTAATAAAAAGCCCCAGGTCGACAGGCCTGGGGCTGGTTCGTGGCGGCAGGTTCAATGCTGTTGCAACGCCTCTAGCCGTGCCGGCAAGTCCTCCTCGGGAAAGCGTTGGTACAGCGCCAGCAGTTTTTCATCCGCGGCCCTGGTTTCACCCGCTCGACGCAGGTTCACAATTTCCTGCAGACCTTCTTCCAACGTCGGCAGCGCCCGTTTGCTGAGTTTCAGCGCTGGCTGATCCGCCACTGCGCTTTCGGCTTGAGCCGGCGCACTTTCAACCCGTGGCGCTATCGCCATCCGGGCCATTGGCGCGGGGGCGGAGAAGGCTTGCGGCGCTGGCTGGGCGGCTTCTTCGTGGTGCAGCGCGGAGAATGTCGCGGTGGAGATTTCAGGTTGCGGCACGGGGGAGCGCATGACCACGCCGATCATCAGTGCCAACCCGGCGACGGTGGCGAATGCCATTTGCCAGCGCGGGCGTTGGCAGGCTTGCATCCAGCGTTGCCACAGGCTGGGTTGCGGCTGCGGGGCTTCGCGGCGGGCGGCGTTGAGGATGAAGGCGTCGAGGGACGCGGGCGGCTCGCCCGTGTTGTGTTGACGATAGTGCTGGAGCAGCGCGTCGTCTGGGGTGTGTCGGGAGTCAGTCATACGGATACCTCCTCGGCCAGCAGGCGCCGCAATTTTTGCAGGGCGTAGCGCAGGCGGCTTTTTACGGTTTCCAGCGGGGCGCCGGTGAGGGTGGCGATTTGCGGTACTTCGAGGTCGCCGTGCAGGCGCAGCAGAAACACTTCGCGCTGGTCTTCGGGCAACGCTTGCAGGGCCGCGTCGAGGCGTGCCTGGTCGCGGCTGAGGGTCAGTTGTTGCTCGGGGCCGTCGCTGTCGTCGGCCTGGGCGTGCAGCTGTTCATCGTAGCTGTCATGCAGGGGGTTGTGGATGCCGTGCTTGCGCCAGTGGTCGATCAGGCGGTTGCGGGCGATCTGGAACAACCAGGTGCGAAAACTCGCCCGGCCTTGTGGCTGGGTGGTGCTGCGGATGAGGCTGAGCCAGGTGTCCTGGTAGATTTCTTCGGCCAGTTCGGCTTTGTTGCACAGGGACACGAGGAAGCGGTACAGGCGGTGGCGGTGGCGGCTGTACAAAGCTTCGAAGGCGGCAGCGTCACCGGTTCGGTAGCGGGCCAGCAGCGATTCGTCGCTGGGTGAGTCGTCTGGAACGGCCATGTAGTGGGCGAACTCCTTTTGGTCAGCCGAAGCAGGGTTAGTGTGGGAGCTGGCTTGTCGAATCGTCGCAACGCTGCGATGGCATCCACTCGGTGTGCCTGGTGAACGAGTTGTCTGCATCGCAGGCAAGCCAGCTCCCACATTGGTTCATTGTTGTGTTCGAGATTCGGGTTTGAGGCTTTGGGCCAGCTCCACCAGTTGCACGAATTCGTTGCGCAGCCCGAACGGGTCATCGCCGCGGGCCGAGCGCGCCAGTTTGGCGGTGTCTTGCAAGCTCATGGTGCCAGTGTAGCGGCCATCGCCCTTGAGCTGTTGGGCGAAGGCGGCCACGGCAGACGAGAAACGCAGGTCGTCGCTGGCCGGGGCAGCCTGGTTGGCGATGGGGCGTTCGATCAACTGGCTGTTACCGCCCGCAGCTGGTTTGTAGCGCACCCGCAGCATCGCCAGCTCATCGGACTTGCCTTCGGTCGCAGGCGCGTCGGCGTAACGCAGAGGTTCCAACCAGCCCTTCTCGCCCTTGGGCACGATTTCATACAGCGCGGTCACCGTGTGCCCTGCGCCAATCTCGCCGGCATCGACCTTGTCGTTGTTGAAATCCTCACGTTTCAGGGCGCGGTTTTCATAACCCAGCAGGCGGTATTCGCTGACCTGGGCCGGGTTGAATTCCACCTGCAGTTTCACATCCCGCGCCACCACGGCCAGGGTAGAACTGAGTTGCTCCACCAGCACTTTGCGCGCTTCGCGCAGGTTGTCGATGTAGGCGTAGTTGCCGTCGCCCGCGTCGGCCAGTTGTTCCATCAGGTGTTCGTTGTAGTTATCCACACCAAAGCCGAGGGTGGTCAGGGATACGCCGCTTTTACGCTGAGCCACGGCCATTTGCTTGAGGCTGTCGAAATCGCTGATGCCCACATTGAAGTCGCCGTCGGTAGCCAGCAGGATGCGGTTGATGCCGTTGGCAATAAAGCCTTCGCGGGCCATCTGGTAGGCCAGTTCGATGCCGGACGCGCCCGCCGTGGAACCGCCGGCGGTGAGTTGGTCGATGGCGTTGCGGATCTTGGCTTTTTCACTGCCCGAGGTGGGCTTGAGCACCACGCGGGATTCACCGGCGTAGACCACCAGTGACACGCGGTCCTGATCACGCAGTTGATCCACCAGTAATTTCAGCGTGCTTTTGACCAGCGGCAAGCCTTCGCGACGGTCCATGGAGCCGGACACGTCCACCAGGAACACCAGGTTGGCGGGCGCCAGTTCGGCCACGGGTTTATCGGAGGCCTTGATGCCGATGCGCAGCAGTTTTGTGCGCGGGTTCCATGGCGTGGTGGCGACTTCGGTGGTGACGCCAAAGGGCGAACCATCGGTGGGCAGCGCGTAATTGTAGGGAAAGTAGTTGACCATTTCCTCCAATCGCACCGCGCCTTCGGGCGGTAGACGGCCTTGGTTGAGGAAGCGCCGTACGTTGGCGTAGCTGCCCGTGTCGACATCCACGCTGAAGGTGGAGACCGGAGTTTCGGCGACGCGGTGCACGGGGTTGTCGGGCAGGTTGGCGTATTGCTCGCGGGGTTCGCTGCGGTCATTCATCATCGCCATTTCACGCACCATCATCGGTGCCGGCATGGCCATGCGTTTGGCCATCGCGCCCTCAACCGGCGGGCTGTACAGCTCGGCGACGGGTTGTGCGGGTTTGGCCACCTCGGGAGAGGAAGACAGCCCACACCCGGCCAGCGCTACCAGCAGGGTGACGGTGAAGCCTTGGGCAGCGGGACGCAGGTAAAGCAGAGGGCGGGACATGGGGCTGAACCTCGTGAATGAATGAGCCGTTCACAAGGTCAGACGCGACATAGGTTGGGTTCGGGTTAAACCCATGAAATTCACCCCGATCAATGTGGGAGCTGGCTTGCCTGCGATAGCGGTGTGTCAGGCAGCCTTTCCAGCACTGGCCCACCGCTATCGCAGGCAAGCCAGCTCCCACAGTTGAATGGCGGTGTTCTCTTAGTCCGTGCCGTACTTGGGGTTACGCGGGCCGTACAAGATGCCGGTGCGTTGCCCTGCCGACAGCAACCGCGCACTGGTGATACCGGCAATCGGGTGCGCCGCATCAGTAGAGCTGTTGATCACCTGCTTGACCGCCGCCGTGATCAGCATGCCCACCAGGCCGCCGCCGTTGTTGTTGCCCTCCTCGCTCGACGCCCGCGCCGAACCGGTCCACAGGGTGGTGCCGGTGCGCAGGTCCACCAGTTTGGCCGAGGCCGTCACCGAGGTGTCGCTGGAGATCAGCATGTACTGAGTGCCGTACTCGCTGATGGTGATGTACAGCGCCGCGTCCGCACCAAAGATGTCATGCAGCTTGGCCGGTTGTACGGCCTGGATATCGTTGGCGGTGGTGAGGCCGTTCTGGCGGAAGGTTTCGTCCACCAGGGCAATCGGCAACACGTAGTAGCCAGCTTCGGCCAGCGGGTAGGTGACTTGCGACACCAGGCTGTAGGACGCCTGCACTTCCGGCGATTCGTTGATCGGCGGCAGTACCAGGATCGACTTGGGCCGCGCCTGTTTGTACGCCGAATAATCAACCGTCTTGGGCGCGGCACAACCGCCGAGCAACGCCAGGGCCAGCAAGGCGCCGGTGAGTTTTAACAGGCTCATTTAGTGGCGACTCCGGCTTTGGCGTTTTTCAACAGAAAGTCCATGTACGCAGCAGACTCAGGGAACAGTGCCTTCTCGGTGCGAAACTCCTGCACCATCTGGTCATCCTTGCCCATGTTCATGTACAGCATGCCCAGGTGCGCGTGGTAACCCGGCGGCGCCTTGCGGCCACTGGCGTTGATCTTCTGCAGATCGCGCTCCAGTGCTTCCACCTGTGCTTCCTTGGGCTCGCCTTTGAAGTACTCGTAAACCTGCGGCTGGTAGCTCTCCCATTGATACAGGGGCTGGGGCGCCGTCTGGCACCCGGTTACCGTTGCGACTGCTGCCAGCGTCAGCGCCAATTTCACTGCCTTGCTCATCCGTGTACTGCTCCTTGTGGTGTGGCTGATCAGTTACGCGGGTTCCAGGCGCCGGCGTTGATGCCGTCGACCAGGCGGTTGATCGCTTCGCGCATGGCCAGGTCCAGCACCTTGCCATTGAGGGTGGAGTCATAGCTGGCGGTGCCGCCGAAGCCGATCACTTCACGGTTGGACAGCGCGTACTCACCAGCGCCCTGGGTGGAATACACCACTTCGGAGGTGTTGATGTTGACGATATTCAACGCGACTTTGGCGTAGGCCACTTGGGTCTTGCCACGGCCGAGAATGCCGAACAACTGGCGGTCGCCGGTTTCTTTGCGGCCGAACTCGGTTACATCGCCAGTCACTACGTAGTCAGCGCCCTTGAGCTTCTGCACGGTGCCTTTGATTTTGGCTTCCTGGGAGATTTCGCCCATGTTGTCGCGGTCCAGCACGCTGAAGCGGTTGGTCTGCTGCAAGTGGGTGATGAGGATGGTCTTGGCCTGGCCGCCGAGACGGTCAACGCCATCGGAGAAGATGCCGCGCATGTAGCTGGAGCGGTTATCGAACTTACCCACGGCAATCGGCACACGCACGCCGGAATAGGCCACGTGGGCGCTGGCGACTTGCTCCACCGGCATCGCACGGTTGCTCTCGGTGGCACAACCGGCCACGGTCAACAGCGCCACGGCGGTGAGGCCCGACAGCAGGATTTTGGACAGTGTCTTCACAGGGTGCTCCTTGGGTGAGGAAATCAGCGTTGCCGGGTTTTCCAAGGAGAAAGGCAGCCTGAAAACGCGCTGGCCTGGATTCTTCCCTGAAAGACGGTGATGCAACGGCTGCGGCATTTTACGGGGTTGAGAGCGGTTCTCAAGTTGTTTCGGCCAGAGATGGGTGGCTTACCCTACTGCCGACCGCAACACTCAAAGCAAAGAAGGTCCAATGTGGGAGCTGGCTTGCCTGCGAAAGCGATAGTGCAGCAACAGATGCAGCGACTGACACACCGCCTTCGCGGGCAAGCCCGCTCCCACAGGGGAACTGCGCTTAACCCTGACTGGCATTAGCCCAAGCCCGCACACCAACAGCCGCCAGCCTTCGCACAGCCCTACTTGAGCTCCTTCACCAGGTACTGCGCAGAAATCTGCGTAATCCCGGTCAACGCCCGGCGCAAGGCTTCAGGGTCCGTGCGGTAGGTTAACGGCGTATAGCCATAAACGTTCTGACCATTAAACGGCGTGACCGCTTCAAAGGTGCGCCAGATCATCTCATCGCCCCGATCCATCTGCGCTAACACGTTAAGGGTCGGATAAATCACACTGCTGAAACCCTGGGTCAGGCGAAAGCCCCACTCGGACACAGTCAGCTGAATCTGCGCATCGGCGGGCTCATCATCGCCGACCACCTTGAGCGTCGAAGTCTTGCCCAACTCATCGACAAAGCCCTGTTTGAGCAACACGCCTACATCGAGTTTTTCCGCCTCCATCACCGTCAGAATAGCCACCGGCGTCGGCATCTCGGCCAACTGCCCAAGCTTCATGCCGCCGGCAAACCCGGCGCCACTCAACGCCGCAGTACCCAGCTTGGACGCCCCGCTGGCCATGCCAACACCCGCGCCAACCCCGGCACCCAGGGCCGCGCCCCAGGCCTGTTCGCGGCCGAAGTACACCATGTTCTTTTCCCACTTCACGGGCAGGACTTTGACGGTCTTGATCTGCGCGCGGTTTTCGGGGGTGAGGGGGTGGCTGACGCAGCCGCCGAGGATGAGGGTGGTGAGGAGAATGAGGAGGAGGTTTTTCACATCAATCCTTTAATGCTTGCAGTGAATACGAGAAGTCGGCAAGGCCTGGACCCTGCCGACACACTGGCTCAACTCATTTGCTTTCTTTGGCAATGGTGCCCAAGGACGCATCCTTGACCAGATAACGGCCTTCAACTTCGCTCAGCGCTTTGAGGCTGTTACGCGCCACGGCGAAGCCCATTTCGACTTCCTGCTTGAGGTAAACCACCTCACCCGCCTTTACATCAATCGGCATATCCGCCCAGTTTTCAGCCTTGGAGCTGATCACGTGTTTGCCCGGCGTCACGAAAAAATAGATGTACTGGTTACCACGGTTGTAACCCATCTCCGAGTCGGCTTCCTTGTCATCCAGGAACACGTTGAACCGCACCATCATCCCGACATTGCTAGGGCGCACGACGTACACCAAACCTTTATCGGCCACGGCGGCCTTGGGCAGCGAATAGTTCGCCACGTCAGCCTGCATCTTCTCCACCGACGGCGTCGAGGAACAGCCAAACAGCGTGGCAAGGGACAGAACGACAGCGGCTTTGCAGAACAACTTGATCATGTATTTCTTCCTTGTGGGTAACGGTGGAGCGGTTTTGAGAGTGCCGATGATGGCGGGGTCTCATTTTTTTGATGCGTTGGTCATCGCCGTTGTGTCGGCAATGGATGGCGTGACATGAGCAATGTGTGCCATCAGTGTGACGCCTTGCGCGATTTTAGCTGAGGCGCTTATAGTCCAGCCGTCACTCAAAAGGAGACCGGGTTTGGCGACCCGAAGAACGAGCCCTCAATAATCCAGAGAGCTTAATGATGAATCGATACATGCCCCTAACCGGCCACGACTGCACCGTCCCAGCCCTGATCATCGACACCCAGGCACCTCTCGACGTCCTTCACGACGCCGCCGTGCACCGCATTCGGGCCGTCACCCAACTGCTGGAAAACCTGGCCTTTCGCGAACAACTCAGCAGCGATGCCGTAGTACTTTCAGACTTCGCCCACTTGCTGGCCATTCCGCTGCGCGACGGGTGTGATTTGCTGGATGTCATCAGTCGCAGGCTTAATGCCGATCCGTCCTGAGTTAAAATCGGGCGGCCTTCGTGTCGCCCGCTTTATGCGTGAGCAATTCAACTTAATAAACCGGTCCACTTTTTTTCGTCATTTCACGCAGCAAACCTGATCATCCGAAAGATAATAAAGTCCCTCCAGCTTTCCGCAAATGGAAGGAAGACCGAAAACCGGTTCTGAGGCATAAGAAATAGGCAGCTCGGATCTAATCGAACCGGCAAACTCCGAACTTTCCCACGTTGGAGTGACTATACCGCTCCAAAAACTTACTGCGTCTCCCTTATCAGACAATATAACAGGCTTTACGTATTCAATTGCGGCATTGGAGTCCCAATATAAATAACCGCGATACACAGCGCCACTTTCACCAAGAAAATCAGTTCGAACGATAATCTGAAAATCTGAGCACGTTTCCTGTTCGGCGAGGGGGCGTACAGTTGACTCATCCTCCACGGCTTCGTCCATCGGAAAAAACCAAACGCTATAGCTATCAAGATCATCAATCGTTAGCTCATATACTTGTTTGTCCGACACAAATCGCCCCCTATGTAATTAAATACAACAAAAGGGGACAGAATTACTTAATAGGCTCTCAACTCTAATTTAAATAAATCTGTCCCTTTTCTACCCATTTCTCCGATTTTTTATCCCGCAGGAACCGCATCGATATCAAACTCACCTTGCTCGTCAATTTCGGCGTCTGCTCTCAACACCTCAAAATCGCAGCCCCCTAAATTCAAATGGACATTTATTGCATACACTCCACTTGAGGAGGGTCTTATAAATTCGACCTGAAGAGAATAATCTCCTTCAGGCAGTTCTAGAGGAACCGTGCTCGAAATACTACCAACCTCAATATTTCTATCTATTACCGAGAAGGGAACTTTAAAGGCCCGAACCACGTCTGCGCTTATAGCGGGCACTTGTTCGTTAATGAAAAAGCTAATTATATGATCCCCTTCGTCGATCAAAGCTCTAAAAGAGACACTTCCTAACCTCCACGCAAATCCTTGCGCATAACTACGATCACTCCAATCATTATACGGCTGATCAAGCGAGCTTAAAAACACGCAAAATTGCGAATAAGACAAATATATACTTTCTCTAAACCCAGCCATTAGCCCACCACCTTAATTCAACAAAAGGGGACATATTCATTTAGTGCGCCTTTAAACTCTAATTTAAATAAATCTGCCCCCTTTTCGTTTGAACCTTTACATTAACTCAACCGAACCCAATCAAAACTGCAATACACCAACCAATTTGACTAGACAAAAAAATCAAACCACTAAGCTCTTTAGTCGATCACCCGCACTGAGTAGTTCGTCGGCAGAAAGCGGAGTATAACTAATTACAATCAAAACCCCCTCTTCAAACCCACACACTTCTTCTACATAACCATTCAACAAATCAACAAGTTCACGAGGCCCTTTTTCAAAGGCGCGAAAACACAATTCCTTATCGAAATAATTCGCTGCATTTATACGAAAAACGCCATCCCTACCGTTAACGTCTTTTTTTGTAGCATCACAAGCTTCCAACACTAAAGGCCAATCGCTCCTCGTAACACTCCAATCATGTAAAGCTGAGCGATAGGAGCCAAACGCCTTTATATAAACAGGAAAAACAACCTTCAACAAATACGAATAGTCAACTTTGGAGTCTGTAAATTCAATAAATAGCGTATCATCAAACTGCGCATCATCTTGGAGATACTTCTGATCTCGCAGAGCATATGAAATTCGACCTCTAACGCCGACTGGAAGTAGCTTATCCAATGACACCGAGGTCACCAACTCGCTTCCAATAGGGGGAACTTCAAAGGCATCGTTCAAACTCCACGGAACGCCCAAATCGCCTATAGCTCTCAAAAAATCTTTATGCCTCTCTTCGATAGACTCTGAAACACTAGGTCTATGCCGAAACTCAAGCTTATATTTAGTCATTACCGTGCCACCCTTACAGAAATATTTCGAACAAAAGCGAACAAAAGGGGACAGATTTATTTAATACGCTTATCCCAGTACAAATTTAAATAAATCTGTCCCCTTTTCGTCCCAGGTTGATCGCTAGGAAACGCGTCGGAAACCGGCCGGGACGGGTTGAGCCTCGCGTCATAAAACGAAGACCCAAGCCTTACCCGATGCTGATGCAGACGCGCTCGGCGGCAAGGGCTGAGGTCAGGAGAAATGGACATCCAAAGAAGGTTAAGTAAGTGCCATTCGGGACAGATTAATTTAATATGCTTTTCAACTCTCATTTAAGCACTTTAATCGCACCATAATTCTCTGGTCGAAACCCACTTGGCCAGACAGTAGCATCATTATACGTAGCGCCCAAAAAAACCGCTTCTTCGATTCTATTTGCACAAAGGTCAGCGCCACATAAATTTGATTTAATAAAGCTAGCACCACCAATATCAGCACCCTCAAAACTTGCACATGAAAGATTTGCACCGTCAAAATCAGCAAACGCTGCCATTGCGCCTGCGAAAGAAGTATTACTCACAACTGAATTCATAAAATTTGAATTCATGAGAGCTGCTCGGTCAAATATAGCTCGATCTATAAACGCGTTAACAAATGAGGCACTTCTCAGATTCGAACCAGAAAAGTCGGCACTTCCAATATTAAGCTCATCAAATATAGCGCGATGCAACTGCAACCCTTTCAAACTTGCACCAACAAAACCATTTAAAGGTAGAGTTAATATCTCGCCCGTCTCAAAATTAATATTAATCATTTATTCCCCCAATCCACCGGATCCACCTTCACCTCAGACATTGGCTTAGTTAAGCCAGCTTTATTCGGCGGTAATGTTCCAACAAAATGGGACAGATTTATTTAATAGGCTTTTCAACTTTAATTTAAATAAATTTGTCCCATTTTTTAGTCCCCTTTTTTCATTTCCACATTATTGCTAACACACCCTCATCTCTACCCCAAAAAAATCTATCCTACCTTTTAAAATACAACACTTGGAAATACTTTACGAAACATATGCTGTATCGCTGGCAACCGGGCTAGCTCGTCCAACATTTCGGTAGCCGAAAGCGGCATATCGTAGGGTACCGTGCCACGGAGCAGTGCTATTCCATATAAAGCATATTCCTCGTTTTTAGAGCGACTCCAATTTGGAACATAGCCAATTACTTTGTAGATCTTGAAAATAGGCTCATCAAATTCAATCAAATCATATAAAAAATCTGGAGCTCCCTCCTCCCCTAAAAATCCTGCGCACCACGATTGTAACTCCAATCTATCAATAGCCTCGCAGAACAGACAGGTGATTACAAACCCTAAAAGTTCATCACTGTAACGATCAGTTCTTTCTGTAATCACTTTCCGCCCTCGAATCTCCCCTTTTTTAGGGGGGATAGATATTATCTAATAGGTCTTGTACTGCCATAACAGATCTAAATACATTTCCCCCACTCTTTTATTTTCGACAAACAAAGAACTTATCTTCACTGAGATACCCAATACCGCCTAAGCGCCAAAATTCGAAATATGAACGAAAGTCAAAATCCAGATTTATTAAAGGCTGCCCCATATACCAAGCCAAATAATAATCAGCGGCAACTCCGTAAAGGGCCTCAAACAGTGCGTACTCTTGCTCTGTTTTTAGCAACCTGCAATCCCTGACCTGATCCCCCACCAGTTCAAGTATCCAGTTGCTGGGAACGTCTAATTTATCATAATCGTTAAATTGATCTTTACTTCCATACAACAGTTTTGCACGTTGGCATATCCCGTATAACTCGTCGTCTCCAAGAGACTTACAGAAACTTGCCTGAGCTTGCAACCAGAGTTTTGCCTTTTGCATCAATTCAAAGTCGCTAGATTCAATCGTCGGGCATAGATATAACTTATCTTCAAGCGTACCAGCTTGGATCACCTCATTCACGCGCGATACCAAACTGTCAGCTTGAGGAAAATAGCTTAACGCTTCAGTAATTTCAGTTAGAGAAGAATGTACTTTGAACAGAGCTAAAAAATGCGACTTATCAAAATAAGTTCTTCCCTCACAAAAAGCGCACCAGTCATTTAAAAGGGTAGGCATTAATTTCTTCCTCTTGGTAACTCCGGCAAAAGAGAAGGATCGATTTTCCATCGATCGCGCAATGCCGTTACGCCCTTATTAAATTCGTTTAGGGACTTACTGTTATCAATAACAGCTTTTAGCTCATTATGGAAAGCACCTGAAGCATTCCCACCGTGACCGCCTGGTACCCCATCAATAGGGTTGACCCATGTCAATTCGGATGTTTTTGTTCTGAAACGCTGAATTTCACTCATCGGCACCCCCCATTGTTTGAATTCAGGAGCGCGACAAACCATACACCACTCATGCAAACCTCCTGGCTGACGAATTCTCGCCTCAATTGCCTCTCGGGTAGCCCTGTTTTCCCAAAGCACGTCTAGCTCTGCTGGCGACAGGTCGTCAAACCAACGTGTGAAAGCGCCGTTACGAACGCTAGGCACTTTGCCGTCAGGCACAAGCTCTTGAAACGTCCGGTCAGTGTGGCTTTCGCTTACAGGCGATCCGGCAGAAGGCACCTCATGAATCGAACAGCTTCCCGCATTACAGGTATAACAAGGCCCAATGTTATGTACCCAGGTACTTAGCTTGCCAACATAGAACGTATGTCCAATATCCACCGTCAGGTTGTACGTTTTACCCTGCGACTGCAGCAGCTTTATTGATACAACGGAGATCGAAGCCTCTTGCGTCGCCCCATCCCCCAACGACTGCAGTTGATCACCCGGCTTGAGCTCTATAAGTGGCACAAAGCCTTTGCGCTTAGGCACGTAGAACGGATGACCCGGCGTCACTTGCAGAGTCTCAGTGATACCTTGACCGGCACTGCCGTTCTTCACAAGCGTCAGCTGATAGATCGGTTGATCCGTGCGAATGTGGGTTGCTGAGACCTTCGACGCGAACGGCTCACCGCCTTCTTCAGGTTTAGTCCAGACGACGTCGCCCACCCTGAGCGCGTCAATGGCTCGTTCACCATCAGGGGTGGCGACCATAGTCCCGGCTGCAAAACAGCATGGGCTATAGCCTGCTAATTTGGCCTGTGCTTGGTTGGCAAACTGTTCAGTCCCCTTACCCGCCGCCGCATCCAAGCCTTTACCAGCGGCTGACTCAATGCCCTTTCCGGCAACAGTTTCTGCAGCCTTGCCAGCGATAGCCTCCGTACCTTTAACCGCTAATGCGTCGCGCGCGGCCAACTCTTTGATTGCGCTTAACAATGCTCCCTTGCCTACTCCACCTATGGGCATAAGCTCAGCAAGCAGCTTGAGATCAATATCTGAATTAATGCCACCACTTGCCAAAACACGTAGCCGGTCTATTTGCTCTGCTTGGGAGGCGGCGTCAGAACTGAGCGCGGCGATCTCAGGGAGTTTCGTGATAGCCGTACGCTCTCCGTATTGCTCGGACCACGCATCAGGCACAACACCCATGCCACCAGGTTCGTTGTTGTAGGTTGTGTTACTTGAAGGATTGAACAGCAGCGAATCCTTGTACTGCTTTTCTGTGGACTTGAACGCAACGACCTGATCCCCGTTGGCAACAATGGGGCTGCCATCTCCCCAGGTCAGCAGGACTTTCTCGTTTTGCAGCTTGGTGATAACTCCCCGCGCAACAGTCAGGTCGTCACCTAATGCTTGCCCTTCAGGGTTAGAAGGACCGTAACCGGCCAGAATCCCTTGAAGCTCATTGTTGGTTTTCTGATCGACCTCGCCTCCGGCAACAAACGTTAGGAGCGCATCCCACTCAAAACCAGATCGGCTTTGACCTTTGGTGGCATCTAAACTCTTGGCCTCTTGGGCCAGTCGTTTCTCTTCTTGAACGTGCAACTTGCGGTTGTATGACTGTGCATTCCCAGCGATTTCCGAGCCCATGGCGACATCGCCATCAACACTCGCGGCAGCGAGCAATCCCACCAGTTTCGAAGCCGCATTGACCAGACGATCGTGTTCCGCTGGATCATTGCCACTGAGCAAAGGCGACTTATCCAACGCCACAATAAGGGCTTCGTTAGCACCCGCAGCCATCGCTCCCGTTTTAAAGTCGCCGCCCATTGCTTCTGAAAGCAAACCACCTACAACAGCATGCAGTGCAGTTTTGCTCAGGTCGCTGTCTTGAAGTTTGAAGGCATTACCAAAATCACCAACGCCGGTGAACGCGGTCGCCTGCATTACATCGAAAAGGCTGCCCTTCATTGCATCCTTGAAGCTGCCTTGTCCAAGAGCTTCAGAGAGCGTTCCGCGCACGGCACCGCCAGCCAATTGGATCGTTCCAAAACGGCCAATCGCTGCGGGGTCATTCCAATGGGGTACGACGCTTGGTCCACTTACCTTGTTAGTTACAGGGTCGCTCTGCGCGCCAAACCAATTGCCACTGGCGTAATTCACAAAGCCCGCAGAAGCGCCCGCGATCAGTGACTGCTTCAAGCTGTCGCTGCTGAAGGTTTCCTTGAATGCGGCCCCCAAGTTGCCTTTATTGTTTATGGTGCTGACGACGCCGGTACTGGCAAGCGAGGTCAACGAGGCAGTCGCGATGACGTTGCCCAACCCTGCTGCAGTTCCTGCGACTGCTGCGGTGGTCGACGTCGCAGCGGTAGCGGCTGTCGCGGCAGCCATAGTGGAGCCGGCCCCTACAGCGCTACCTGCCGAAGCAGCTAGCGCACTGGCCGCTCCCGCCGTCAACACGGTGACAACGATGATAATTGCCAGCATTGCGCCTTGGCCGAGGCTGGAGTGGCTGTATTTAAAGGAGTCGTGCAACTCCTTCACATGCCGCCAATCCACATCCCCACGCTTCTCGGCTTCTTTCAACCAAGCCAACTGTGGGTCTGCTTTGACCATCACATCAATCGTCTGGCTAACCGTGTTCTGATCAATCTGTTTAATGTCGATCTTCAGCCCGTTAACCGCCTTGATCGCCAACTCACCCTGTGCCTTCAACTCACTTTGGCGCAACGTCTCGTCGGTATTCCCCTTGCCCTTCGCGCTGGTCCACGCCAGGTCACTCTTGCTCTTCTCGTGGCTCTCCTGGTGCAGGTCTTTGACCGCCTCGAAGGTCACCGCGCCGCCACTGGTGATGGCCAGGTCCTTACCGCTCTCAAGCTTGGCCCGCTGATACAACTGATCACCGCCACTGACCAGCGACAGATCACCACCAGTCTTGATCTCAGTCCCCACATTCGTGACGTGGGTCACCTCATCACGCTTGGTCTTCTTCGCGCCCCAGCCCCCCTTCTCCTTCATGTCGTAAAGGCTGTAGGTGCTGTTCTGCGCCGCCAACAGACTCAACTTATCCCCGCTATACAGATAAGCCTCATTCCCCGCGCTGATCCTGCTCGCCACAATCGTGGTATCACGCCCCGCCTGGCTGACAAAATCCCCACCCGCCGTCAGCACGCTTGCCACTTGAGTGGTCTGGTCGTCCGAGGTCTTGATGCGTTTTTTGCCGTCCTTTTCCTTGCCCTCGACGTTGTGCATGTCGCTGACCGAGGCGACGTTGAGGTCGCGGCCGGCAGCGATGGTGAGGTCTTTGCCGGCGGTGGCATTGCTGCCAATGATGTTGACGTCTTGGCCGGCCTGCATATTGAGGTTGCCGCCCGCCGTGACGCTGGCGGCGAGGTTTTTGACGTCGGTGGTGATGCTGGATTTCTCGCCGCCGTCGCGGGTCTCGTGTTTGACGCTGGTGTCGCTGGCGGCGATGAGGTTGAGGTCGCGGCCGGCGGTGAGGTTGGCGTCGTTGCCCGCTACGAGTGCGCCTCGGTTGGTGAGGTCGCGGCCGGCGTCGATGGCGAGGTTTTCGCGGGCGACGATGGTGCCGGCGCTGGTGTCGGTGAGGGTGAGCATACCGGCGCCGTCACGCACCTGGATGGCGGTGGTCTCGTTAGTGATGTCGCCTTTGAGCGCCGTGAGGCTGACTTGCTTGCCGCGGATTTCGCCGGCCATGGCGTTGCGGATGCTGTCCTGGGCCAGCAGGCTGAGATTGTTGCCGGCTTCGACCAGGCCGCCGGTATAAATGCTGCCGCTACTGATGGCGGAGAGGTTGTTGCTGGCGCGCAGGGTGCCGACGTTGATCAGGTCGCCACCGGTGACCAGGTTGAGGTCGCGGCCCTGGATGAGGCTGTTGCCGCGCACGTTGCGCGAGTCGGCCTGGGCCAGGTACAGCACCGGTACGAGGACGGTCTGGCCGTCGATGACGCGGTTTTCCATCCACACGATGTCGTGGGTCAGGGCGCCGACTTGCTGGTCGGTGAGGGCCACGCCCAGGCTCAGGCGCAGGGCGTCTTTGCTGGCGAGGCCGTTGTCCATCAGGTAGCGGAACTGGTCGGCGTCGCTGTACAGGCCGCCGGCGAGGAAGCGTTGGCCGGTTTGCGCGAGGACGGCGTCGCGGATCAAGCGGGTTTCGTACTGGCCGTCACCGAGGCGGCGCCAGGCGTTGTCGGCGGTGAAACCGAGTTTGCCGAGCATGTAGTCGGAGCTGAAGAAGCCCGACACCGAGGTGAATTCGGGGTTGGTCTCGATCAGGTAGTGGCTGGTAGGGTCGGCGTTTTTGACGAACAGGCCGTATTCGCCCTTGGGCAGTTGGAAGGTGGGCGAGGTGGTGGGGTCGACCGGGGCGAAGGCGGTGCCGGTGTAGTCCACGGGCACGAAGCCGCCACCAGGGGCCACGCCTACCACGGGCAATACGCTGCCGGGCGCCTGGGCGCTCGGGTCGTTGGCGTGTTTGCTCAGGTTGATGTTGATGCCGCCGACGGGGATGCCGGTCTGGTCGTCGCCGAGGGTGCCGGTCAACTGGGCCAGGGTGTTGTTGTGCAACGTGCCGTTTTGCAGGGTGCGGGCGACGTTGAGGTTGACCGTGCCGCCCGCTTGCAGGGTGGCGTCGTAGCCGGGGCCGCTGTTGTTGGTCCAGGTGGTGACGTCACTTGCGTAGGCGAACGGCAGGCTGTTGGGTGAGCGGCTTTTGAGTTCTTCGAAGCGCGCCTTGTCGAAATTCCCAGCCGCCGTGGCCGCATTGAACGCGGGTACGTCGACATATTGCATGCGTTCAAACAAATCGTCGGAGACGTGACCTGGCGTGCCGATGACAAGCTTGCGCTGGCCCGTGCGCGTGGCGGCGCCCTGGTTGAGCAGGTCACCGGCGGTGATGCTCAAGTCGCCATTGGCGGCCATCAGGCTGTAGCGGTTCTGCACAGTGTCGCCTTGCAGCAGCATGTTTTTGCCCGCCACCAGGCGCGCCGCTACCGAGTCCTTGGTCGCCGCCTCAAGGTACGTTTCGTAGATGGTGATCTCGCCACGTTCCCAGTTGTCGCTCTCGCCGCAGTGCTGGCCACAGATCCAACTCAAGCTGCCGGTGGTCAGCGTTTGCCCGAGTTCGAATTCATCTTTGGCGTTTTCGATAAAGCCCGCATTGATGCCGATCGAGCCTTCGCTTTCCACGGTGCCGGAGCGGTTGCTGAACAGCACGGCACGCCCGCCATCGCGGGCGGCGAAGCTCAGGTTGCCTTTGCTGTAGACATCGCCATAGCTGTTGCTGAAGCCATTGCTGCGCAAGGTCATGTCGCCGCCGCTGAACAGCAGCGTGTTGGCGGCATTGGTGATGCCGTTGACTGCGGTGAGGTTCACTGCACCCTGGGCACCGAGGGTGCCACGGTTGTTGATTTGCGCGGCGGCGATGTCCAGTTGCTGGCGGGCGGTGAGGAAACCGAGGTTGTCCAGGGTGCCGCCCAGGGTCAGGCGCGCATTGGTGGCCGCCAGGCGGCCGCCGTTCTGGCTGAGGTTGTTGGCGGCGACGGTGAGTGTTTGCAGGGCCGAGACGCGGCCGCTGTTGGTGATATCGCCGGTGGTGATGCTGATGTCGCCGTCGCTGAGCAGTTCGCCGCCGTTATCCAGGCTGGCCACGTTGAGGATCAAGCCCTTGGCGCTGGCCATGCGGTCACCGGCCTTGAGGGCCAGCCCTTGGGCGCTCTTGTAGGTGAGCACGTCGTTGAGTTGCACGCGGCCCAGGCCGTCGACCTTGCCGAATGCCCAGTCGGCGCTGCCCATGCCCTGGATATTGCCCTGGCTGCCTGCGAGGCTGGCGGTGTTGAGGTGGAACAGGCCGGTGCCGGCGTGTTGCAGCATGCCGCTCTGGTTGTTGAGGCTGGCGGCGTCAAGGCTGAAGGCCTGGCTGCCAAATTCGAGGGTGCCGTTCTGGTTGTTCAGCGCGCCGCTGAGGTTGAGTTTGCTGCTGGCGCCGCCCAATGCACGCAGTTGCCCGCTGACGCTGTTATCCAGGTTGCCGCCGGTGAGGGCCAGGCCCTGGTTGGCTTCGATCAGGCCGCCCTGGTTGGTGAGCGTGTCGCGTGAGGTCAGGTTGATCTGATTGCCGCTGACCTGGCCGCCCGCGCTGTTGTCGAGGGTGGCGCCGCTGACGGTCACTTGTTCTTTGCCGAACAGCTTGCCGCCACGGTTGGCCAGGGCTTCTACGGTGAGTTGCAGGTTGCCGACCAGGCTGGCCATCAGGCCGCCGCTGGCGTTGTCGACGCTGTTGGCGGTGACGCTCAGGCTGTCGCCCTGCACGGTGCCGCCCTGGTTATCCAGGCGGGTGGTGTTCAACTCGGTGAGCGCGCCGCCGCTAAGAATCAGGCCCTTGCGGTTGCTCACATCCTGGCCGCTGTAGCTCAGGCCTTCGGCGCCGGCCAGCAATTGGCCGTTGTCGTTGTTCAGGTGCTGGGCGGCGATGTCCAGGCGCTTGCCGCGCAGGGTGCCGCCGTCGTTGTTAAGGGTGGTGAGCTGCTTGACCAGCACGCTGCGTTCGCCCGCGTCGATCTGGCCGCCGACGTTGGTGAGCAGGTCGCTGACCTTGAGCACCACATCACCGCCATCGCTGACCAGCACGCCTTTGTTGCTGTTGTTGAAGGTCTGCGCGGTGACGTCGACGGTCTGCCCCAGCAGGATGCCAGCGCTGTTGTCGAAGCGCTCGCCTTGCAATTGCAGCAGGCCCTCGCTCTGGATACGGCCCTGAGCGTTGAGCAACTGGCCCGGGCCTTTGAGCAGTAGGCTTACGCCCTGGGCGCCACCGGCGAGCAGGCCGGCGTTGCGATTGTCGAGGCCCGAGGCGCGCACGTCGAGGTGGTCACCCAACACGCGCCCGGCGCGGTTGTCGATGTCGCCGCCAGCCACGTCGAGCAGCAGTTGCTTGCCGACGGTTGTGCCGCTCTGGTTATCCAGGTTGGCGGCGTGCAGTTCGATATCGCCCTGCCCGGCCTGCAAGCGGCCCTGGGCGTTGTTGAGCTGTTGCGCGGCGGTGAGGGTGAGCTTGCCGGTGTCGGCGCTGAGTACGCCGCCTGCGTTGCTGCTGAGGGTGCCGGCAGTGACGCTAAGATCGGTGCTGGCCTGGGCGAAACCCTGGTTGTTGTTGAAGGTGTTGGAAACGGCGAGGTTGAGCGCGCCACCGTCGGCCTGGATCAGGCCCTTGAGGCTGTTGTCGAGGTTGCTGGCAGTGACGGTCGCGGTCCTGGCCACCAGTACGCCGTTCTGGTTGTTCAGGCTGCCGGCGTTGACGGTCAGGTCGTTGGCGATGACTTGCCCGCCGCTGTTGTTCAGGTCGGCACTGGTGAGCACCAGGCTGCCACCGGCCATTTCGATACGGCCTTGGCGGTTGTCCAGGGAGGCGCTGTTGAGCGTGGCGGCCTGGCCTTCGCCGAAGCGGATCAGGCCGCCAAGGTTGACGATGGCCGGTGAGTTGATCGCCAGGCTCTGCTCACCGAACAGGCGCGCAGTGGCGCCCTGGTTGGTGAGCTTGGCGCTGCTGACCTCGACGCTCTTGGCCTGAATAATCGCGCCCTGGTTGGTCAGCGCTTGCGCGGCAGTGATCGCCAGTGCGCGGCTGGCCAACAGGTTGCCGCTGGTGGTGACGGTTTGCGCGTTCACCACCAGATCGCCGGTGGTGTTGCGGCTGTTATCAGCGGCGACGCCGGCTTCGATGATGCCGGGGTTGTTCACGCTGGCCGCGTTGATCTCGATGCGCTGGCCGGCGGCGATGCTCTTGCGGTTGACCAGGGCCTGGGCGCTGGTGACCTGCACGTTGCCGTTGGCGTAGACCTTGTCGGTGAGGTCGACGTTTTGCGCGGTGACTTTGACGTTACCGGTGGCCACCGTTTGCGCCATGCTCAGGCGCCCGTTGGCGTCGAGCTGAATATCGCCACCACTGGCCGCCAGGGTGCCGTCGAGCTTCACGCCCACGCCGGCTTCGGTGCCCACCAGTTTGATTGCGCCGGCATACATGCCGCCCAAGGCCGAGGAGTCGATTGCCAACTCGGGCTTGGCGCTGCCGTCATCGGCGCGGGCGGTGGTTTTCAGGCTTTGCGCATCGACGTCGTTGCGCCCGGCGATCACGTTGAGTTCGCGGGCGTTGATTTGTGCGTTGATCTTGGCCGAGCGAGTGATGATATCGAAGCGTTCGACATTGCTGGCGTTCAAGCCCTGGCCGTCGATGGTCACGGCGCCGCCATCCACTTCATAGCGCTGCAATTGGCCGCTGGCGTCGAGCACCGGTTTGCCGGTGGTGAGGGTGACGTTGGGGGTGTTGATAAAGCCGCAACCGCTGCACGTCACGCCGTACGGGTTGGCGACAATGACCTTGGCCGACTGCCCCGCCACTTCGGTGTAGCCGCGCAACTGGCTGGGGCTGCCGCCGTTGACTTCGTTGAGGATGACGTTCGCCGCGCCGCCCTTGAGGTTGGGGTTACCGACAATGATCCCGCCCAGTTGGGTGTTGACCATGGCGCTGTTGCCGTTGTTGAGGATCACGCCGTTGGGGCCGACGTTGTAGTCCTTGAACTGGTTATGGGACAGGCCCGCGCCATTGGGGGTGGCGATGTTGACCACCGGCACGCCATTGCCCGCCGCGCCCACGGTGGTGCCCGGCGCACTGACCACGATGCCCTCAGCCTGGGCCAGCAGCGGCTGCCAGAACAATGCGTTGGCGAGGATCAACGCCAGCCCGCGCTTGGGCAGGCCGAAGAACGCGTCCCGGCGCTTCAGGGCGGCAGAAGGTTGGCGGGCCAGGAAGGCGAATTGGCGAACATCCATTGTCAGGCTCTCATGCAGCGGGGCGTTGAATTACAGGAAAAAATCCATGCGGAAATAGATCGGCGCTTCGCGCTCGGTCACCACACCGGGTCTTTCTAACGAATGGGCAAAGGTCACGCTGGTGCTGACGTGTTTGCCACGGGCGAACAGCTCCAGGGAGTTGCTGGACACCCGGCCATGAACGTTGTCGTTGTAGCGGTCGTTGCGGATCACGCCCTGGTCGTAGCCGACACTGGCGCCGTACTCGGCGAAGGCCGGGCGCATCCAGTCGAGGGTCACCGGGCGCGCCCAGCGCACTTCGTTGCGCCAGTAGCCGCCGCTGTCGCCGGTCAGCAACTGGTCCTTGAAACCGCGCACCGAGGCCGAGCCGCCGAGGCTCATGCGCTGCGGCGAAAACAGCGGGTCTTCGCTACGTTGGCCGGTGGCCAAACTGCTGAAGCTGAACGACTCGCCCCACAGGCTGAACGGTTGCAGGTAGCTGACGGTCGCGGTGTATTTGCGGTAGCGCGAATTGGGCTGACGCCGACCGAGCGGGTCACGCTCGTCTTGAGACTGGGCGTCGAGCAGGCCGATGCCGCTTTGCATGCCAAGGTCCAGGTTGACGAAGGCACTGCCGATGCGCCGACCGTGGTTGACGCCCAGTTGCAGTTCGCTGAGGCGGTTGCTGCTGGGCGCGGTGCGCACGTCGAGGATGTAGTTGTTGGTGCGCAGGTGCGCCAGGCCGACGTTGACCGAGGTCTTGCTGACGTCGTCGCGATGGATCACCCGCTCGGCGCGCAGTTGGTGGTTCTGGTTGTCGCCGTCCTGCTTGTATTTGAAGCCGTCGGTGACGCCGTAGGTGCGGTAGTCGCTTTCGCTGTAGGTGTAGCTGAAGTTCCACCAGCCCCAGGGCACGTTGTAGTAGAGCATGGTGTTTTTCGAGGTTTTCTGGTGGTCGCTGATGGCGTCGTGGCCGCCGCGCAGCATCAGTTGGTCACCCAGGCCGAGTGGGCTGTCCCACTCAAGGCCAGCGCCCCATTGCTGTTCGCCAGTGCTTTTCTGCCCGTCGTTGTTGCGCGACAGGCTGGCACGCCAGGGCTTTTGCGCGGTGTTCTTGACCACCACGTCGCTGCCGCCGATTTGCTTGCCGGGGGTGAGTTCCATCTGCGCTTGTTTGGACGGCAGGCGGTTGAGCTGGTCCACCAGTTGCTCGATTTCACGCAGGTTAAGTGCTTCGCCGACTTTGCCGGGAAAGGCCATGGCCAGTTCGCGGTCGGTCACCGTGCTGCCTTCGGCGCTGCGCAACGCTTCGAGTTTGCCTTCCACCACCAGCACTTGCAGATGGCCGCTGGAGAGGTCTTGCTGCGGCAGGTAGGCACGACTGGTGACGCGACCTTTGCCCAAGTAGTAGTCGGTGATGACCTTGAGCAACTCGTTAAGCTGGGACACGCCCAGGCACTGGCCGATGTAGGGCTTGAGCAAGCGCTCGCGGTCGGGCGCCGGCAGGCTGTCGGCGCCTTTGAGTTCGATGGTTTTGATCGGGAAGCAACGGGTGTCGGCCGGGGTTGCCGGGGCTTGGGGCTTGTCCGCTTTGCCGGGCAGGTCCTGAAGCTCCTGGAGGCGCCGCTGCTGCTCTTCGAGCAGGCGGTTCTGCCGGTCGCGGATCAAGTCCTGATCGCCAGGCGTGGGGGCGGCGGATGCACTGTTCAGGCCCATGCAACTGAGCAGGAAGGTGCAGAGCAATAACCGGGTCCATGGCAATAACGAAGACATGTTCGATCCATCGAAAATCAAGGGCCGCGAAACTAACATCGAACTTCCAGCTCGCCTAGAAACGGGCGAAGTTGGGCCGCTCGACTGATTAGCTTTCTAACCTGTTGATTATTAATAATAATTTTTCATCAAAAGGGTTTAAGTCGGGCACTTACGGTGATTATTCCGACAAGCGGCAACTGTTTTGATGGCGATTCGACGAATGACTTTCCGACTGCCATTATTTAGCCATCAGGTGTTCGTCGAGTTAGGTTAGTACCGGAGAAGGGGGAAAAGTTCGCGGGGGTTTTGTGAATTGGATCCCATTTATCGGAATTCCAACAAGAGGAGTGAACCACTGCAACCCATGGGTGGAAATACTACCTGTGGGAGCGGGCTTGCCCGCGAAGGCGGTGTGTCAGTCACTGCAACTGTTACTGCACTATCGCTTTCGCAGGCAAGCCAGCTCCCACATTGGGTCTTCATTGCTTTGGGCATTGCGTTCGCTTAGGTCTAGCCAATGCCCTTGTCTTTGTCGGGTACCAGGGTCAGGCCGGGGCGTTCGACGTCGCGGGAGACATGGGATTTCACTTCTTCGACGCCGCCTTCTTCGTCGTTGTGGATCACCAGCACGCCGGGGCGGCGCAGTTGTTCGAGGTCGCCATCGCCCAAGTTGAAACTTTCACTCAGGTGCTGGTCGCTCAGCGCATTGGCCTCGGCGCGGCGCTGGGCGAATTTGCGCCCGCGATGCTGCTGATAACGTGCCCAACTGATCAGGATCACCGCATTGAACAGCGCGATCCACAGGTAAACCTGCAAGGTGTTGAGCGCCGCAAAGATCGGCGCCTCGATGCGTGGGCCACCGTGGGTTTCAAGCATGGCGCTGATGCCTCGCGCCAGCAGCCAGATCAACCCACCCCAGGCCAGCAGGGTCAGCAGCACATCGACGATCCACATCAGTGTGTTTTGGCGAGTTCTGACCAGTTTCATGATCACGCCTCCTCTTGTGCAGGTTTGATACCGCGGTCCGGGCTGACCCAGCGTGCGCGTTTCTGATGCTGGTTGAACAACACCTTGGGAAAGCTGACCAGGGTGGTGAGCAGGCTGACCAGCCAGAACACCATCGGGTACCACACGGTCCAGAACAGAGTTTTCCACAGGTCTTTTTCGTAGCGCCGGTCGATCAGGATGCTCACCGCAAACTGCAGCAGGCACACCATCGCCAGCACCAGGCCGGTGAACGCGGGCGGCACCAAAGAGCTCACGGTGATCGCCGCCGGTAGCGTGACGAATTTACCCACGGCCCAGAAGACCACCGACAGCAGGAAGGTGAAGGCCCAGCCCGTGGACAGGCAGTACTCGAACAGCAGCGGCCACAGGTAGCGGTGGCGCCATTGCCAAATGCCACGGATGTTCTTGAACAGCACTTCGGCGCCGCCCTGGGCCCAGCGCAGGCGTTGTTTCCACAGGCCGCCGACGGTTTCGGGCATGAGGATCCAGCACAGCGCGCGCGGCTCGTAGAAGATCGCCCAGTGATCGAGTTGCAGCTTCCAACTGACATCGATGTCCTCGGTGATCATGTCGGTGCTCCAGTAGTCGATGCGGTCCAGGGCTTTCTTGCGAAACGCCACCACCACACCAGAGACCGTGAAGATCCGGCCGAATACCCGCTGGGTACGCTTGATCAAACCGATGATCGAGGAGAACTCGCCGACCTGCACTCGGCCGATCAGGGTCGAGCGGGTACGAATGCGTGGGTTGCCGGTGACGGCGCCCAGGCGCGGGTTGTCGAGCATCGGCGCGACCATGTAGGCGGCCGCGTTTTTGTCGAGCAAGGCATCGCCGTCGATGCACACCAGGTATTCGCTGCGGGCGGCCACCGCGCCCATGCGCAGGGCCACGGCTTTTCCCTGGTTCTGCGCCAGGTGCAGCACGCGCAGGCGCGGGTATTGCAACGCAAGGGAATCGAGTACTGCGGCGGTGTTGTCGCTGGAGCCATCGTTGACCGCGATCACTTCGATGTTCGGGTACACCTGGCCGAGGGCCGCATCAATGGTGTCGGCGACGTTATCGCCCTCGTTGTAGCAAGGGATGATGATCGAGATCAGCGGCTCGCCGGCCAGGGTCGGCGCCGGCGTGTCTTCTTCCCACGGCCAGTGGCGTTCCCAGTGCAGCCAGAAATACAGGCCACCGGCGATCCACAGCGCCGACATGAACAGCGGGTAGAAGAACACGAAGTCCATCAGGAACTGCCCGGTCACCAGAAAGATCAGGCCCAGGGGCAAGCCCAGTACCAGTGCCAACACGAATAGAGCCAGGATTCTGTCAACCATGATCAAGGGTTCCATTGGTTGGAGAGGGCCGGACGGATGGTCTTCAAGTCCGGGGAGTTTTCCAGGAAGTTGTCCGGGTAGTAGCCGAAACTGGTGACGCCCTGGCGTTTGAGTACACCCATCCACTCTGCCAATTGCTCAGCGCTGATATCCGGTGCGGCCTGGGTGCGCCAGTCTTTGGCTTGCAATTCGAAGATGGTTTTTTGCATCGCGCCGGGGCGCGTCTTGACCGTGGCGATGAGTTTTTCCAGCCAGGCGTTGGAGGTTTTCACTTCCTGGCCTTCCATCAACGGCATGGCCATCGGCGCGGTCCAGTCGTAGGCCTGGAGGAAATCATCGAGGTTCTGCGCGAACCAGGTTTCGCTGCCAGGGTTGAGCATCGGCTCGGCGAAGATATTGCGCGCGGTGAGTACCTGCGGCCCACGGATAGCGCGGACCTTGGCGGTGAGCTCATGGGTGAAGTCGATCAGGTAACGGCTTTTGAAACGGGTCCAGCGCTGCATCACGGCAGGGTCGGCACGCAGGGCCGCGATGCTGTCCGGCAAACCTTGGGCCGCGTAGGCCTTGAGCGCTGCGGGGCTGGCGTCTTCGAAGTCGTTGAACACCGCATCATCGTGGTAGAGGATGCCGTCAATCGGCCCTACACGCGCCAGGTCTTGGTAGATCTCACCGATGACCTGCCGCACCTTGGGATCAAATGGCGACAGGCGTTTGTATTGATCCGGGTCGGGGCCGACCTGGCCGGTTTTCGGGTCCCAGCGGGTGACACGCGGCAGCTTGGGGTCGAGGGCAAAACTCAGCACCGGCATCCACGCGTACACACTGGCATGGGCGCGGGTGTGCAATTGCCAGGCAACCCGGTTGAACAGGTCGGCACGCATCGGCAGATGGCGGTTGGGGAAGTACAGCGAATGCACCAGGCCGTCGCCCTTGGGGTCGGCAAAGGCTTGCAGGAAGACGGTGCCGGCGCCCATGTCCACCACGCGCTGAACCAGCACGTCGAGGTTGCGCGCCTGTTGGGCCGGGTCGGGGTCGTACACGTTGTCCAGGTCTACGTGCAGCACGCGCATCGGCGCTTTGGTCTGCACGGCCACCATGCTGTTGGCAAAGTGTTCACCGTCCGGGTCGGAGGCCACCAGAAAGCGCGGGCTGTTCATCAGGTTGCCGAGGTCGTCGAGCCCGTCTTCCAGGGTCAGCGCCATCTCGTAGCCGTGCTCGCCGACTACCGCCAACGAGGTGCCATCGGCCGCCCCATACGGCCACACCCACACACGCGGCGCCTTGCCGGTGACGGTACGGATTTTGTTCGAAATCGCGGCGACGTCAGCCCGCATACGCGCCTGGAACTGCGCTTCGCTTTCGTAGCCGTTGGTCTTGGGATCAAAACTTCGCGTGGTGGCGGCCGGTTCCAGGTTGCCCTGGGGGTTGGCCAGGATGCCCTTGTGATTGGCGTCGGTGTGAGCGGCAATTTCTACCAGGCCAGACTGGGACACTTCACGAATCTGCTGCCACGTCAGGAACTCTCCCCGTGGTCGTGGCGTACCGGCAAAATCCACCGGTTGGTTCAACGGCGTGTCGATCCAGGACCCCACCGGTGCCAGCAATGCAGGCCAGTGGTAGGCACGCAGAATCGGCATCACGCGGGTGTAGAAGCTGGAATAACCGTCATCGAAGCTGAGCATCACCGCCTTGGGTGGCAATGCCGGGCCGCCGCGCCGGGCCGCCAGGATCTGATCGACGCTGACCGCCTGGTAGCCATTCTCCCGCAGCCACGCCAGCTGCTCGATCAAACGCTCGGTGCGCACCGCCACCACGGCTTGATCGGGGTCGCGATCCTCTACGTCGTGATAGGCAATGCCCAGGAAGTGGTTCTTCGGCCACGGCGCTTCGTTGGGCGCTATCGGCCGTTCGGCGGGTGGAGTGTAGGGCGCGGGTTGTTGGGCGCAGGCGGCGGCCAGCATTACACCCAGGACCAACAAGCAACGGCTGAGGACGGTCATGGTCAGGCTCTTTTAGAAACGGTAAGTGAGGTCGACGAGCAGGCGCAGATCGCGTTCGCGATCACCGTCATAAGGTCGGCTGATCAGGCTGAGGTTGGCGCCCATTTCCAGTACGTCGTTCCAGCGATAGCGTTGGCCGTAGCCAATCAGGCCGATACCGCCGGTGGAGTAGTCACGCTGGCTGTAGGTACCCGCGCCGATTTGGAACTGCTGACTCCACTGGGTTTCGTAGCGGTGATAGAGCACGTGATTGACGTTGATCATGGGCAACACCGTGAAGTCCGACTTCGGGTTGAAGTACACGGTGTCTTCCTTGCTGTTGCGGCTGGCGCCCACTTCCAGGCCCAGGTCCACTTGCACATGGGGCGAGCTGTATAGGCCTTCGCGGCCGGTGAGCAAGGCTTCGAAGCGGTCGTTTCCGTCGCTGAAATGGGACGGGCTGAGGGTCAGTTTCCACTCGCGGCTTTCGTTGGCGCGCCAGCGGATAAAACCGCTGCCGCCGTTGGCTGTGACGCCGTCATTCAGGGCCCGCAACGGCGTGGTGCTGAGCAAATAGCCGAGGCTGCCGCCGTATTGCCAGTGGTCGTTGATGTCGCGGGCAATCGACACGCTGGCGCCTTGCTTGGAACCGTCGCCATAGGAATGGTTGGACACTTCGGCTTCGATGGTCATGTCACGGGTGCGACGCTCCACGCCCACGCGCTGCCAGCGATGTTGGCCAGTGCCTTCCTGGAAGTCGGCGGTGGCATAGCCGGCACCAGCGAACAGGCGCCAGTCTTCGTCGATGGGCGGCGTGTAGATCACGCTTTCAATGCCCCAGTCTCGGCTGCCGGAGACGGCACCGGCGTCGTTGTTATTGCCGCCACCGTAGCTTTTGCCGGTGTAGGCTTCGACACGCAGCTCGGCCATGTCGTGCACATCGCGCAGGCGGCTCAGGCGCTGCACCTGACGGTTGTCCGGGTTGCGGGCGAGCACGTCGTCGGTGAGCGCGTCCATCTGCCGCCATTCTTGCAAGTCCATGGCGGTATAGGCTTGGGAGACTTCCAGGCCGATGTCGCGGGGGGCCTGGGTTTCGGTTTCCTTGAGCGTGCCTTCGGCGCGGCGCGGCCAGTCGCGGGCGCGGTACATGTCGGCCTGGGCCAGGCGCAGACCCACGTTGCCCGGTGCCTTGGCCACCAGGGCTTCCAGGCTGGCCTCGCTACCGGGCAGGTCACCGCCATAGGTACCGGCCTGGGCGGATAATTGTTGGGCGTCCATCCAGTTGTCATTGGGGTTACCAATGGGCAAGCCCTTGAGCTCAACGCGGGGGTTTTGCTCCTTGGCCAGGTTGTTGGCGACCTGGCGGGCCTCTTCGACCTTGTCGCTTTCCAACAAGGCGTAGAACAGCGCCGTGCTGTCATCGACCCGATAGCTGGCGTCGGTGTCAGGGGCGGTGAGTACCTGGCGGTACAACGGCTCGGCCTTTTCCGGCTGGCGCTGTTCCAGGTAAGAGCCGGCGACCCAACGCAACGCGTAGGTGGGCAGTTGCACGCCTTCGCTGGTGAGGGTTTGGTAATCGCGGATCACCTCGGCATGCCGCGCTCGCGCCTTGAGCGCACCCAGGCGGTCGATGCGCCAGCGGATGACATCGTCCTTGGCTGTGGCGTCGGGAGCCCAGCGGCTGATCAGTTTGTCGTAGTCCTGCAGGGCACGGTCTGCGATGACGTAGCGTTCTTTTTCTGTACGCGTGGCGAACTCGGCCATGCGCACCCGCTCGGCGGCAAGGTCGCCTTCGAGGCGGCGCTGGGTGACGGCGTCCACCAACCCCGGGCGCTTGGCCGAGAGGCGCAGTGCTGGCTCCGGCAGCCGCGCCTTTTGCAGGGCAACGATGTATTCACGGGCCACTTCGGGCTTGTCACCGGCGCGGATAAAGGCTTGGTCGAATTCGAATAGCGCGTCGTAGTTCAAACCGGCACGTGTCAGCGCATACCCCAGGGCCATGCGGCGGTTGGGGTCATTGGGTTGGGCCGCCACCAGCGTGCGCAGGCGTTGCACCGCCTCGTTGGCTTTGCCGCCATCGGCCTGGGTGAGGGCCTGGCCCAGTTGCAGGTCGACGTTATGGGGTTCACGCAGCAACGCCTGGCGATAGACCGCTTCGGCCTGAGCCCACTGCTTTTGATTGCGATAAGTGCGCGCCACCGTGGCGAGTGCCTGGGTGGTGAGGTTGCGATGCTTGCCTTGCGCCTCGTACACCTTAAGCACTTCTGCGTCTTGCCCGGCCCAGCCGGCGATCACCAGGTGGTCGCTGACCTGGCCTGGGGTCTGGCGTTCGGCGGAGAGTTGGCGCAGTTGGGTCAGCGCCGGCGTGAAGTGGCCGTTGCGGGCCTGGATGATCAGGGCGTCGTAGGCTGGGTCGGCAAACGCAAGGCCTGGAACCAGCAACTGGCTGCACAGGGCGGCCCCGATAAGCAGACGCAACCGGCCGGAGGCACTGTAGGGGTGGTTTCGCAGCATATCGTGAGCTTCCTTACACACGGAAAGCCTTAACGATAGGTGATCCTGAGCGAAACGCATCAGGGTGTCGGCGTCTCGGGACCCGACCTAGCTTTCCTGTAGGAACTATCTCTTAGCGAAGTAGGGGGAAGTGCAATTCAGAACAATTGTTCAGAATTGTGCGAGCGCGATTTTTTGCCCTCACACAAAACGAATGTGGGAGCCGGGTTTGTGTGGGAGCCGGGCTTGCCCGCGATGCAGGCACCGCGGTCGTTCAGCCAGACCGGGGCGATGCTATCGCAGGCAAGCCAGCTCCCACACAAGCCAGCTCCCACATTTTTTACTGCATTTTCAGCGCTTACTGGGCGCCGCTGACCGCACCGGCCTTGGACATCACAAAGCTGAGGAACTGCTCAACGGTCATTTTCTGGCCGTTGAAAGTCACTTCGTTATTGGCGTAGTGCAGCTTGGAAACCACATCGGTGCCCACCAGGGTTGCCATTTGGGTGCCGACGGCCATGCCGCTGACCATCTCGGCCGCCATCTGCGATTGCTGCTCGATGGCTTTGGGGTCAGTCACGCCGCCGACCTGGGCTTGCAGGGCGGCCACGTCGCTGATCATCGGCTTGGACAGGGTCAGGTTGGCATCGAGCAGCGCAATCATCTGCTTGCCCAGCTCAACCGGCGGCAGCTCCATCGACGTTGGCTTGGCCAGGTCGACCACCAGGTTGAACTTGCTTTCGCCGTGGGTGGTTTTCAGCGACAGGTTTTCCACCGCCAGTTGCGGCTTGGCAGCCAATACCTGGTTGACGTTGGCTTCGGCCAGGGCCTGCTCGGCTTCGGTCAATTGCAGTTCCGGTACCGGTTGGCCGGCAGCGGCAGCGGCTTGCACCGGTTGCATTTTGTCCTGGTAGAGCTTGGTCAGCACCAGCATCGCCGGGATGTCAACGTTCTTCATGCTCACAGCCATGGCCGCCGAGCCGACCGGCTTGCCCTGGTAACCGATCTCGTCGATTTTGTAGTCGACGCGACCGGCCAGGTTGTTGTCCTTGGCTTGGGTGGAATCTTTCTGCTCGAAGCCCTTGAGGGTCAGCACGGCTTTCTGCGGGCCGAAGGTGACCTTGGTGTCGGTCAGCTCCACAGTGTTCTGGCCGGTGTAAAAGCCAAAGGTGGACTTTTCAAGGTTGCTGGCGACGGTCAGGCCAGCCAGTTCCGCTTCGAACGGTGCGCCATTGGCATCGATCGCCGCGACCTTGAGGCTGTTCATGAACCCATCAGCCTTGACCTTCTGGCCTTCGGCGCTGCTGTCGAATTCCAGGTTGGCGCCGGAGAAGCTCACCGAGGAGGTGTCATCCTTGAATTCCAGCGGCAGCAACTCGATGTTGCCGCTGACCGAACGGCTGTAGCCGATATTCGCCACGCCTTTGAGCGGCGACACGTCTTTGCTGGCGGCGAACCATTTTTCGGTGGTGGGGTTCTTTTCCAGTTCGTAGTGACTGGTGGCCATGACCGGCAACCACTTGAGGGTCACCAGGCGCGAGAACGGCAGCGGGCCGTGTTCGATATGGTCGACGAACAGCAATTCGGGGTTCGGGTTGTCTTCGCCGAACACGCTGCCTTGGCCCTTGAGGCGATAGTGCGCGGTGCTGCTGAACACGCCACGGTCCAGGGACACCAGCTCTAGGGTCACGCTACCATCGACGCCGGCCATGGAGGTCTGCAGTTCTTTATTGGCGCTCTGGATAGCGGTTTGCAGGACCGGCTCCAGTTGTTTACCGGTGTACCAGGCACCGCCCGCACTGACGGCGCCGACGGCGACAACAAAACCCAAGAAAACAACGGCTGGCTTATTCATGAAGTGACCTGATCAAATCCTGTGAGAAGTGGGCTGTCTTCCTTGAACCCCTGAGGGGATTGGCTCAAGCCCGCCGAAAACGGGGGAAGATTAGCACTGGCGGGCGTAAACGGCCCAGCCTTTCAGAGGGATCAGTTCAGCAGGAGTTCAGGAGTACTCTTGTTCGACTTCATCCAGTTGGTGGTCAAAACTCTTCAAGCGCGCGGTCCAGGTGTACACCAACACCTCGAACTCGCGGTGTATCACGGCATTGCCGGGGGTATCGGCCTTGGGGTCGCAAAAATCCAGCTGGTAGCGCTCGCGGGCCATTTGCGTGGCCACGTCGGACAATTCCCGCGCGTTATCCAGCCAATGCCTACCGTCGGCAACCTGTCGGTCCAGCAGCACGCATTGTTTTTTCAGGACTTCGAGGCTTTTTTCCAGCGGCGTGCCGGTGAGGTCGCCCATGACTTCTTGGAACGTGCGCCCCGGCTGCCAGTAACTGCCCCAGAAATAGCGGTCGAACACGGTTTCGACGCGGCGCAGGGCGACCTTGGTGTCCCAGATCGCCACGCGGGTCTTGCCCTGCTCGAGGAGTTTTTTCTTCACCCGCTGGTTTTGATACGACGCCCAGGCCACCACGCCGATGGACAAGGTGCCGATCACCAGGCAGGCGCTGTCGAGGAACACCATCGCCTTGTCGAGTTGATGGGCGAGCATGACGCCGTAAAAATACGCGGCCGATAACAAAACCAGTGCGAAGAGCACGCACCAGAAAGCGGGAGCATAAGGGTTTTTCATTCTTGGAATCCCCATGAGCAAACGCGAGCTTTGTCGGGTGAGGCGCCAGCGGGCCTCACCCAAGAAAGCATAGCAATCACCTCACGGTTTGCCGGGTTTTTGCCCTTGCGTTCGTCCGCTTTCCCAACCGCCGCCCAGGGCCAGGAACAGGTCGATCTGGCTCATGGCAACCTGGGTGTTGGCCGCCGCCAATTGCGCACGCATATCGGTGTAGGTGCGCGTGGCTTGGAGGTCGGCCAGGAAGGATTCGCGGCCGGCCTGGAAGAAGCGGTGGGTCTGGCCCGCCGCTTCTCGGGCCGACTGTTCGGCGTCGGCCAGGGCGTCGCGGCGTTGCAACACGGCGGTGTATTGGGCCAGGCCGGTCTGGGTTTCGCGGATGGCGTTGAGCACCACGCCGTCGAAGTGGGCCAGGGCTCCCTGGGTCGCGGCTTCGGCTTCATGCACGCGGGCGCGGGCGCCGTTGGTCGGTACAGTCCAGCTGATCATTGGGCCAAAGCCCCAGCGATTAGTGGCAGGCGTGCCGAGGTTTTCCAGCAGGCCCACGGTGCCTACCGTGGCGCCGATGCTGATGTCCGGGTACAACGCGCCGGTCGCCACGCCGATGCGTGCGGTGGCGGCGGCCAGCTGGCGTTCGGCCTGGCGCACATCAGGGCGGCGCTTGAGCAGCGTGGCGCCATCGCCTACCGGCAGCAATTGAGCGATATGCGGCAGCTCAGCGCAGGTGCCCGTACCGGCTGGCAGTTGGTCGACCGGTTTGGCCAGCAACATCGACAGCCGAAACAGCGCCGCCTGACGCGAGGCTTCATAGCGCGGTATGTCGGCGCGCAGGGATTTGTATTGGGTTTGCGAGCGAGTCACCTGGGTTTCGTCGCCTCGGCCGGCATCCCGCAGGCGCTGGGTCAGTTTGGTGCTCTGGGCTTGCAGGTCGAGGGACTCGTTGGCAATCGCCAGCTCTTCGTTGGCCGCGCACACCTGGGTATAGGAGCGCACCACATCGGCCACCAGGGTGATGCGGGCGATATCCGCCGCAGCCTGGGTGGCGTCGGCGCTGGCCTGGGCGCTCTCGATGCCACGCTGCAAGGTGCCGAACAGGTCGAATTGATAGGACGTGGTAATCCCGACGCTACCGATATTGCCCACCGGGACTTTGTCCGGCAGCAAGAAGGCCTCTCCAGACTCCTGCAAACGCTGGGCCTCGGCCTTGACGCCGGCACTCCAGCCGCCAGCGGATTCGGCCTGCTGCACCTGGTAACGCGAGCGCTGCAGATTGGCGGCGGCCACGCGCAGGTCGGTGTTGGAGGCCATGGCCTGGCGCACCAGTTCGTCCAGGCGCGGGTCTTTGTACAGCTTCCACCAATCCGCTGGCACTGGCGCCGAGACTACATTTTTGCCTTCGCCCATGATCGGCCCTTGGAGGTCGCCACGGTTGACCGCAGCCTGCTCCGGCAGTTTGTAATCCGGGCCTACTACTTGGCAGGCCGACAGCAACAACCCCAGGGAAGCGGTTGCCAGAAGCCGCTTCATGGTTTGCCCCCGTCTTTAACTTTGTCGTCAATGATCGACACCGTCGCCGTGCGCCCGGCGATCATGCGAAAGTCCGCCGGCACGTCATCGAAGGCAATGCGCACGGGGATCCGCTGGGCCAGGCGCACCCAACTGAACGCCGGGTTAACGTTGGGCAACAGATTGGAGCCGCTGCTGCGGTCGCGGTCTTCGATACCGGCGACGATACTCTGCACGTGGCCATGCAGGCGCGCGTTGTCGCCGATCACACGGATATCCACACCCATGCCTACGTGAATGCCGTCGAGCTTGGTCTCTTCGAAATAGCCGTCGATGTGGAAGGAATTGCTGTCCACCACCGATAGCACCGGGCGCCCGGCGGTGACGAACTCCTGGGTACGCGGTGCGCGGTCGTTGACGTAGCCGTCCACGGGGCTGCGGATCACCGAGCGGTCGAGGTTGAGTTGGGCGGAGTCCACCGTCACCTGGGCTTCGGCCAGGGCCGATTGGGCACGGGCGACGCGGGACTGGCTCTCTTCCAGTTGCTCGCTGGGCACCAGGTTGCCAAGGCCCCGGTTACGCTTGTACTCGCGCTGGGCCTGGGCCAGGGTTTCCTGGCGGTCGGCCACGGCGGCCTGGGCTTGGCGCAGGGCCAGCTTGAAGCGGTCCTGGTCGACGGCGAAGAGCACCTGGCCCTTGGTCACCAACTGGTTGTCGCGCACGTCCACGCGCTGGATCAGCCCGGACACGTCCGGGGCGATCTGCACGATGTCGGCACGGATGTGGCCGTCACGGGTCCAGGGCGCAAACATGTAGTACATGACCATGCGCCACACCACGACGACCGCGAAACTCACGATCAACAACGTCAGGACGACACGGCCGATAGTCAAAAAAGGTTTTTTCATGTCATCAAATATCGACTGAGTGAGTCCACCGCGCCCAGCAACAGCGCGTAGAGCCCCACATTGAACAATGCCCGGTGCCAGACCAGGCGATAGAAGTGCATGCGCGTCAACAGCCCGTGCACCACCAGAAACAACACATAAGTAATGCCCATCAGCACCAGCAGCGTGGGCAGGAATACCCCGCTGATATCCAGGTCACCGATCATAAAGGCGCTCCATCAGGTAACGGCGCTTCCATTTCTGTACCGCCAATGAACTCCACCCCGGGCAACAGCGCCAGGCGCAGGCCGGCCAAGGCGTGCAGCAGGTGCAGGCGGGTGTCGTCTTCGTCTTGCAGGCCCTGGCCGTTGAGGGCGCGACGCGTGCGGTCCAGGGTCATCAGCAGACCGCTGGGCGCGGGCAAGCGTTCACCCGCCTTCAGACAGGCCTTGAAGTAACCGCCCACACCTTCCACCACCTGGTTGAGCAACACCCGTGGCACACCGAGGATGCGTGGCGAGTAGGCCAGCAGGTCGAGCAGGTTCAGCGCCACGCGCAGGTCGCGCAGGGCGATGCCGGTGTCCTGGCCGGTGAGCGCCAGGCGCGGCAGGTGTTGCATCAGGCGGTCGAGCATTTGTACCGCCATGTGCCGGTGCTCGGCCAGGGTGGCGGGCTCGGTGAGGCTGACGATGTCGCGCCAGCTGAAACGGGTGAGGCGCTTGGCCGCCAGTTCGGCGCCGAAGGGTCGGGCGATCAAGGTCCAAACGAACGCGAACAGCAGGCCAACGGGCCCGGCCAGGTTGACGTTGGCGAAGTTGAGAAAGTCCGCGTCATAAGCGCCCTGGATGCTGATGAACGATGAGGTGTTCACCAGCGTCAGCAACATGCCCAGGTAAAACCGTGGCTGCACCGTGAGGGTACCGATGCAAATAAACGGCACGGCGAAGGCCAGCACCAGCATGGGGAAATCATGCAGGTTGGGCAGCACCAGAAACAGATACAGGCTGGCGAACAGCACCGACATGGCGGTCCAGAAAAAGAACCGATAGATCTGCGGTGCAGGGTCGTCCATCGAGGCGAAAAAGCTGCACGCCACAGCGGCAAGGATCACGGCGCTGCCGCCGTCGGTCCAGCCCAGCAGAATCCACAATACCGACGCGACAATGATTGCGGTGACGGTGGAAAACGCCGAGTAGAACATCAGCCCACGGTCGAGGAACGGCGTGAGCCGGCCCAGGCGCCAGTGCCGGTAAACGGCGCGCCAGGTGTCCTGACTTTCACATTGGATGGCGGCTTGCAGGCTGCGGCAGTCTTGCCACAAATCGACCCATTCGCCCAGGCGGTACAGGGCGTTGGAGAACAGCAAGGTGTGACGGTCATCCAACGCTTCGCCTTGAGGTTGGGCGGCGTCGATCTTGTCACGCAATACGCGCCAGCGTTCCAGGGGCGCTTGTTCGGTAGTGCTTTGCAGCCAGGCGTTGGCCGCTTCCAATAACGGCGTGAGCTGGTCGAGAAACTCCGGCGCACGGTGCTCGATGGCGTACACCGCATCATCCAGAGCGTCGATCACTGGCAGCAGGTGAATCATGCGCCCGCGCAGTTCCTTGGTGTTGCGTACTGTCTGCGGGCGCGCGCCTTCGTGGGGCAGTTGGCCGATCATCAATTCGAGGGTATTGAAAGTGGCGACCATGCCGCCGCGCAGGTTGCTGACTTCTTCGGGGTCGACCTTGCGGCTGAGAAAGCGCTGGCTGTAGACCTGGGCGTCGCTGAACCACTTGGCCACCGAGCCATCGAACACCGGCATCAGGCGCCGGGGCCAGAACATCGCGCCCACCACCGCCGCGACCGCAATGCCGAGGAAGATTTCTTCGGTACGCGCCTCCGCCACATCCCAGACCGCCAAAGGGTTATCCACCACCGGCAGGGCAATCAGCGGCAAGGTGTAGCCGGCCAGCATCAGGGCATAGTTATTCGCGGTGCGCAGGTGCATGGACAAGAACAGCAAGGTGCCCGTCCACAGCGCAATTACCACCACCAGAATGTAGGGTGACTGCACGAACATCGGCACAAACAGCACCGCCGCCGCCGCGCCCATCAAGGTGCCGATGGCGCGGTACAGGGCTTTGGAACTGGTTGGGCCGACAAACGGGCTGGAGACGATATACACCGTGGCCATCGCCCAGTACGGACGCGGCATTTGCATGAGCATGGCGATGTACAGCGCGATCATCGACGCGGCGAAGGTACGCACCCCGTAGAACCAATCGCGGGCAGGCGGGAAGCCGGTAAAAAATCCGTTCAAGACGACACAGCCTCAGCCGCTTCGAAGGCGCGCAGTACGCGCAGTGCGGCTTGCAGATCGTCAGGGGCGATATCTGCCAACACGTCTTTGCGCAGGCGCACCAGTTGCGCTTCCACCGCCTGCACCAACTCACGGCCACGCTCGGTAAGGCTCAGGGCCTTGGCGCGACGGTCGTGGATGTCTTCTGTGCGGCAGACGTAGCCGTCACCGCACAGCCGGTCGAGCAGGCGCACCAGTGATGGGCTTTCCATACCGGAAGCCTGGGCTACTTTGACCTGGTGTACCCCGTCGCCCAAGCGGCCGATCATCAACAACGGCACGGCGCAGGCTTCGGAGATGCCATAGCTCACCAGCGTGGTCTGGCAGATTTTGCGCCAATTACGGGCGCCCACCACCATGCTGCTGCTGAGGCTCATCTGGAGTTGTTCGAGGGATTGAGGCACTGGATAGTTCGCATACAGTTAGTTTGCTAACTATCAATATGGTGGAAGAAGGATTTGCCGTCAAGTTTTGAAACAATTTCGCAGATGAGTGGTGGGATGCGCGTTCGCCATGCGACAAACAAAATGTGGGAGCTGGCTTGCCTGCGAAAGCGGTGGTTCAGTTGAATATTCAGTGACTGACACGCCGCCTTCGCGGGCAAGCCCGCTCCCACATTAGGTCAGCGTCGGCTTCATGCTTGCTGCTCAGCCTGTCCGCCCAGACGACGTAGTCTTCCGCGCGGAATTAGTCGCACCCACTCATCAATAGGCGATATCCCTTTGATAAGAAAAAACGTCTGCTGCATCTATAGTCCGTTTCACCTAGAGAAATAGGACGTTTCCCATCTTTTCACGAAGTGTCTGGATCACCTCTTACTCGCCCATCAACCTCAGGCTCTCCTCCTCAATAAACCCAAACACCTCATCCGCCACGCTGTATTGAAACTGCTTACGCCGATGCTTGGAAAGCTTCCCACCGTTATCCAGGCACATCATCACCAGCTTCGACAAATCACTGCCACGCACGTCGTAGCGTTGATTCACGGCCTTGATCGCGCGGTCGTAGCGGTCGAGGAATTCGGTTTCTTCGCGCAGCTCCACTTCCAGGGCTCGGCGGGCCATTTGCAGGGTGAATTCGACGCAGCGGGTCGCATCCCAGTAGCGATAGATCGAGGGGTGGCCGATGAAGTCGAACGCCATGTGGTCCGCATCCAGCCAGGTGACGTTCCAGAACTCACGGGTTGGCTGGGAAAAGGTTTTCAGCGCTTGCAGGTAGGCTTGTTCTTCATGCTTCATGGCGACAGAAACCGGTAGCAGCAAACCATTTTCCAGTGCGCCGTAGTGGCAAAGCGTCTGGTGAATCAGGAAGCGAGACAGGCGCCCATTACCGTCCATGAACGGGTGCAGGAAGACGAAACCGAAAGCGGTGACCGCGGCCGCAACCAAAGGATCGACGTCTCGTACGGGCTGGTTGGCGAAGGCCATCAGCTCTTCCATCAATTCCTGGCAAAGCGCGGGGGTTGGCGGTACGTAGCTCACACCGGCTGCGCCGCGCAGCCCGTTGTGCAGATGGTTCTGTTCGTGGCGAAACGCAACGGCTTTGTCGAAGGGGTTGGAGACTGTGCTGTTTTGCAGCTCGACCAAGTAGTCTTCGGTGAGCAAACGGCCTTCGTGGGCCTGGCGCAGGAGTTGAACGAAGCGACGGGATTTTTCTTCGCTGGGTTGTTCTTTTTCGATGGCAAATGAATCGCGGGTTTCGTGCAGGTAAGCCCACTGGATGGCGCGGTCCATCATTTCGGGAGGGAGGGTGCGATAACCTTTAGATCGAGCGCCTCACACAGATGAGCGTATCCGACTGTTGGCAGGGCGAGCTTTTCCAGAAAAAATTCACTTAAGCGATTAAAGCCCAGTTTTTTTTACCGCTCACCATTTTTTTTTACATACTCGCATTTCTTGGGATATTTTTTTACACCCCTCGCCCACCCCGCAACATCAAATTCAACTCATCCACCACCACCGCCCAATCCGCATCCTCCAGAATCTCTTCACGCAAAAATGTCTTCTGGGCGTCGCTCCAAAAAAACGCATCCGCCAGTTTCAACTCCGGCTTGAGCGGCGAATGAGAGGCGACAAATTGCTCAATACTGACCGGGTCGTCCGGCAGGCCAAGCTGTTTGAACAAAGCCGGCAAGCTGTGCAGTGGCGATTCCATGAAAGGCTCCTCATAGGTAGGTTCAAGTGAGTCTAGCGGCAGCCTTCAGGTTGCGGCGCCGGTGCGTTGCATAGCACGAACAACCGCGCCCTGGCGCCACCGCCGTCCTGGCGACTGAGTTCGCGCCAGCCGTTGGGCAGTGGCGCGAATTCATCTGGGGCTTCGTTGCTGCTGATCAACCATACCCGCCGCGTTTGAGCAGGCAGTGCTGAGAGGCGGTCCAGATAGATGCGGCCACCGTCCTGGTCCACCAGTGTGCCGAAACCATAGGCGTTCGGGCGCGTCGCGGTGCCGTCGGGTTTGGGCGGTGTGAAGAGCTGCAGTTGCGCGTCGGTCTGGTCGTAATACACGTAGCTGAGGTACCACATCATGTCACTGAGGACGATGCGGTCGCCTTCCTGGTAGTCGCGATTGACGAACTCCACCGGCACGTTGAACTGGTCGTGCTCATCCACTTCGAAGTTGTTCTTTAGCCCCAACAGTTCTACGCCAACAAACAGTGCGAACAACGCCACGCCCAGCCAGGACAAACGGGGCGGCAAACGGTCGATGGCAAGCGCCAGGACTATCGGCAGGCCTAACGCATACACCGTGAGGTAGCGCTCGATAAACACGGGCGAGATAAAGGACACGCCATAGACCAGCAGCAGCGGCAGCAGGCAAAACAGTGCCGGCAGGCGCGCCGCGTGGTTGCGCCAGGCCGTCGATACAACCACCCCGGCGAGCAGCAGGGGGAACAGCCAGAACAGCGGCGGCCACAGGCCGAGACCGTCATCCTGCAACAGGAACTGCCAGATGATCGACGGCAGCGACAGTAGATTGACCGGCTCTTCCCAACCAATGTCGCCGCCGACTTTGAGCTGTTCGACGTGCTGCACCAAATCCAGCAGGTGGGGCAGCCAGGGCAGATACAACAACACTATCGCTACGTTGGCGACCCACCACGCAGGTCGCGTGATCAGGCGTTGAGCTGGCGCCTGCAATCCCAGGTACGCCCAATGCACCAGCACGCACAGCGCGGTGAAGTAGTGGGTATAGAACGCGGCGCTCATTAACAGCACATACACAGCCAAATAACGCACGCGCTCGGGCTGCTTCACCCAGTACACCAGGGCCAGCGTGGCGCCCAGTAGCCACACGCCCAGCAGCGAATACATGCGCACTTCCTGGCTGTAGCGCACTGCGGTCGGCAGCAGCGCCAACAGGATCCCCGCCAGCACGGCTGCGCGTCGGGTGGACAGTTGCCGTGTCAGCCAGATGCCCAGGCCCACGACGGCCACGCCGGGGATTGCACTCAGGCTGCGAATTGAGCCGATGCTGTCGCCGAATACTTCGATCCAACCGCGCAGTAGCAAGAAATACAGCGGTGGGTGCACATCATGGGCCGCGTGAAACCACAGGTCGGCCAGGGCGTATTCGCTCAGTAACAGGCTTGAGCCTTCGTCGCCCCAGATCGCCGCCGAGGTGAGGTGGTAAAACCGCAGGGCCAAGGCCAGCGCCAGGATCGGCACCCACCACAGACGGCTGAGCCAGCCGGCACCTTCCCAGGTCGAGCGATGCAAGGCAGGCAATGCCCCAACTGTTTCGTTTTGCTCTACCACAGACCGACGCACCTCAAATTCTCCCGGCATGACCCTGCTTGCCTATGCGCAAACACCGCCACTCTAGGCCAAAAGCCCTGGCCTCGCCGCTGGAATCGGACAAATCAGCAATTTGTGTAGGCCTTCACCGAAGCACTCGTCGGATCAGGCTATTATTGCCCCTTCTCCAAGGACTCAGGATCAAGGAAACGTTATGCGCATCGGTTTGCTGTCACCTCTGGCCCTGGCCCTGTTGGCCGGTTTTTCCCTACCGGCCCAGGCCAGCTCTGACGACTCGTGTTACCCCGATTGGCGGGTATCGCGTGACAGCTACGAGCCGTGCAGCAACCAGCCGTTTCTCAGCCCTGGCAACGACAGCCGGGTGAACCTGCGCCTGTTGCTGGCCGACAAAAAAGCCGCGCCCCTGGCCCCCAATGCCTTAGGCGAAGACGATTTGGCGCAAGGCTTTGGCCCGGTGCCGTTTCCGGTGTACCGCCTGGTGCCGGTTCCGGCCACGAATGAGGAGCCTGACAACAAGGCTGACGATTCACGCACAGCCGAACTCGACACGCTGCTCCAGCCCCTGGGCATCAAGCGCGAGGAGTACAAGACCGCAGGCCAGGCCTTCCTGAATGGCGAAGGCAGCCGTTGCCGCAGCAATGACGATGACAGCGCCACGGCGTTTATCAGCCAGGTGATCAAGGCCCAGATGCCGCCCGCCGAGCGCGATGTGTTGGTAAAAGCACGCCTGCAGCTGCTGACCACCTGTGACTGGAGCCGCCAGGTCGTGGACGCGCAGTTGACCCCCTCGGCCAACGCCCAGTTGTTTCGCACCTATTTGCAGGCCGCCGGCGACTTCTACAGCGGGCGTTTCGATTACGCCGAGCGCGGGTTCGCCGCCGCCGCCACCAGCGATGTGCCGTGGCTGAAGGAAACGGCAATGTACATGACTGCGCGTACTTCACTGAATCAGGCCCAGGCCGAAGCCTTCGACGAATACGGCATGCCGCAACGCGAGCATGTGGATAAGTCGGCCTTGAGCGATGCCGAAGAAGGTTTTCTCAGTTACCTGAAACATTATCCACAGGGCGATTACGTTGCATCGGCCCGTGGCCTGTTGCGCCGTGTGCACTGGCTGGCGAACGACGACGCCAGGCTTGCCGAAGACTTCACTTGGCAGTTCACCGAGGCCACTGAGGCCCAGCGCAATGTGAGCGTGGACGAACTGGTGGAAGAGGCCGACCTCAAGTTGCTGATGGTCGGCAATAAAGCGGCGAACAGCCCGATGCTGCAAGTGGTCAGCGACCTGATGGCGATGCGCGCCCACACCCCGCCGCTGTTGAGCCGTGAAGACCTGGATAAGCAAAAGAGCACCTTCGCCAGTGAGCCGGCGCTTTTTGACTTCCTGCAAGCCAGCTATGCCCTGTACGTCGAACACCAACCCGACGCGGCCTTGAAGCACCTGCCGGCGGATGTGCCGTCGAGCCTGGATTACTTCGCCTTCAGCCAACAGACCCTGCGCGCCCTGGCTCTGGAAGCCAAGCAGGACTGGAAGGCCGCCGAAGCCCTGTGGCTGCAACTGCTGCCGCTGGCCAAGCAACCGCTGCAACGTGACCAGCTCGAGCTGGCATTGGCCATGAACTACGAGCGCAGCGGCCAATTGGCCAAGGTGTTCGCCGCCGACTCACCGATCAGCGCCAAGCAAGTGCGCTACATCCTGCTGCGTAACGTCGCAGGCCCCGACCTGCTGCGCCAGCAGATCGCCAACGCAAGCGACCCGACCGAGCGTCAGAGCGCGCAATTCGTGCTCCTCTACAAAGACCTGCTGCGCGGCCAGTACGCCACCTTCGCCGATGACCTCAAGCAGGCCTCGCTCTCTGACGACAAACTCGGCACCAGCCTGGGCTACACCTATACCAGTGGCCAGACCTTGAAGCTGTTCCAATGGAACGGCGACAAGGCCGAATCCGGCTACGCCTGCCCAAGCATCGCGCAAATCGCGGCGACCTTGCAGAACGAGGCCAAAAACCCGCATGCGTTGAACTGCTTCGGTGAGTTCATCCTGCGCAACGGCCTGGACGGCATGCCGTTGGAACAACCCCGCGCCGCCGGCAGCCTGGGCAGTACCGACTCGGACTTCAAGGGTGAAACCTTCTCGCGCCTGGACGGCTACAAACAGGTGATCGCCAACGCCAAGGCGCCGAAAACCGACAAGGCTTATGCGCTGTTCCGCGCCATCAACTGCTACGCGCCGGCCGGCTACAACAGCTGCGGCGGCGAAGACGTGGCGCCGGCGGTGCGCAAAGCCTGGTTCCGCCAACTCAAGAGCGGTTTTGCCGATACCCAGTGGGGCAAATCGCTGCAGTACTACTGGTGAAGCCGCTGTGGCTGGGCTTGCTGTTGCTGGCAAGCCCGGCTTTTGGTGCCGTGGACGCCCGCGCCTATGACGCCTTCTGGCTGTGGAGTGGCGTCGAGCCTCAGCCGGTGATCAAGCAGGCAAAAACCTTGTACATCCTGCAAGGCCAGATCAACTCCACTCGTCGCGCGCCCCAGCGCGGCGTGCAATTGATCGCCCAGGGCATGAGCGTGCCGCGTATTACTCAAGGCCACGTCTGGGTGGTGTACCGCGCCCACACCTTGCGCTGGCCGGAACGGGTCTACACCCAGGTGCTGGGCCAGGTGCAACGCTGGCGTGACGCCGGCAACCCGGTGATCGGCATCCAGATCGACTTCGACGCCCGCACCCAATATCTGCACGAATACGCCGATTTTCTGCGCGACCTGCGCCAGCGCCTGCCTGCCGACCTGCGGTTGAGCATCACCGGCCTGATGGACTGGAGCAGCAACGCCGACCCGGCCGCTATCGCCCAACTCAAGGACGTGGTGGATGAAGTGGTGGTGCAGACGTATCAAGGGCGTCACAGCATCCCTGACTATGCCGCGTATTTGCCGCGGATGAATCGGCTGGGCGTGCCGTTCAAGATTGGCTTGATTCAGGGCGGGGAGTGGCAAGAGCCGGGGTATCTGGGGGCCGATGAGTGGTTTCGGGGGTATGTGGTGTTTTTGCAAAACCTTTGACTCTTCCAATCCTGCAAAAAGCCGGGCTCGAGCCGGCTTTTTGCAGGTGGCCTTAGAGACTTGGATGATATAAGTTACCTTTATTGCTTTAAAGGGTGATATATCATGCAAGAAACAGCGAAGCCCTACCCGCACAAAGGGTACATCTCAGAGAGAAGCGCTGAGCTGATGAGAGGTATCGGGAACGGTATCGAAATAGCCCGCATTCGTCGCCGGTTGAAAATCTCCACCATATGCAGCCGCGCGGGCATTACGCGGCAGACGTATCAGCGGCTGAGGCAGGGCGAGGCCGGCGTATCCCTCGGCGTGCTGATGAATGTGCTTAGCGCGATGGACCTGGAAGAAGGTATGGCGAGCATTGCGTCACCAGAACTTGACCAGGTTGGGATTACCATGAGCCTTGCCCGTGAGCCTGAGCGCATTCGCACTGAAGGAGAACACGATGTCCTGGAAGCCGATTGGTAATGCCTTTGTTTTTTCAGCTCACTTAGTCGGTGACCCGGTCCCTGTTGGCGAAGTGGCCATGCATGGGAATGGCTTCGTTTTTCGCTACGCCAACAGTTGGCTCGCGCGGCCCGACGCATTTGCGATTGACCCGCTGAGTTTGCCACTGACCCCTAACCAGTATTCCTCGACGCGCATGTTTGGTGTGCTCGACGACGCAACGCCCGACAATTGGGGCCGGCGTGTTCTGCTGGCGACCCACAAACAGCATCCACAAAACGAAGTTGAATGGCTGCTTGCATCGCGGGGAGCAGGAGTGGGTTGCCTGCTGTTCAGTGCGTCAAGAAGCCAGCTGCCAACCCTGCACCACCCCCCGCAATTCGAAGACCTTGAGAAAATCATGGTGGGCCTTGATCGAGTCGAGAAAGGTGACGTCGACCTGCCCGTGGAAATCGCACGGTTATTCGAGTTTGGGAGTTCCATGGGCGGCGCCAGGCCGAAGGTCACCGTGACTCATGAAGGTAAGGAATGGATTGCTAAACTCGGCCGTAGCGACGATGTGTTCGATCAGCCACGGGCGGAATTCGCCAGCCTTCAAATGGCGGATGCAGCAGGTCTACCCGCAGCCGGGCACAAGTTGGTAGAGGTCGCCGGCAAACCGGTCTTGATGGTCGAGCGTTTTGATCGACATGAAGGCGCTGGTCGCGAGCACTATGTCAGCTGCAACTCTTTGGTAAGCACGGAGAAGCCAAGGATGCGGGTTGATGCAGCTGACGGTGCCGTTTCCTATTCCAGGATCGCCGACGTGTTGAAGAAGGTCTGCGACGATGCCACCTTTGACATGCGCGAGCTTTACAAGCGTATGGCCTTCAACGTGCTCATCGGCAATAGCGACGACCACCTGAAACAAACCGGGCTGCTGCTGACCAGCGCCTCGGGCTATTCCCTTGCGCCAGTATTTGACGTGTTGCCCCACCCTACCCAACTAGGCTTGCAGGCGCTCATCATCGGCAATGAAGGCCGGGTATCGTCTGTCAGTAATTTGCTGAGTACGCCTGAACGCTTTGGGTTGGGGGCGGATGAAGCAAGGTCCATCGTCACGGATATGTATGCCGTCGTGCGAGAAGCCTCCGGCTTTTTCGAAGCGGCAGGCTGTAGCGGTGCCGAGGTACGCATGCTTTCCAATGTGTGTACACGATTTGCAGCGGACCTGGTGCAGGGCGGCAACAGAGCGCACCCTTGAAGGGTGCGCGCCGCAGCAAATATCACCTAAACGCTAAGTTACCAATCGTACGTCAGGCTCGACACCACCGTGCGTCCTTCCCCGTAGTAGCAATCCAAATCACTGGTGCACTGCGAGACGTAGGTCTTGTTGCTGAGGTTCTGCACGTTCATCGCCAGTTTCACGCCCTTGAGCTTGAGCGGCGAGGCGCCCAGGTCGTAGCTCAGGCTTGCATCGTAGACGCTGTAGGACGGCACATTAAAAGCGCCTTCGTAGTCGTCGCCCAGGCTTTGACGGGCATAACGCACGCCCAAGCCCGCGCCCAACCCTGCCAAGGGCGTGTCGCCGAGCACGGTGTAGTTGACCCACATCGAGGCGGTGAGTGGGGAGATGCCGGCCGGGTGGCGACCTTGGCGGCCATCGTTGTCCTTGGTGTATTTGACGTCATTGCGCGCAGCCGAGGCGACCACGTCCCAGGCATCGCTCAAGACGGCCTTGGCTTCCAGTTCAACACCTCGCGAGCGCAGGGCGCCGCTTTGGGTGCTGAAGGTGGTATCCACCGGGTTGGTGGTCAGCACGTTTTCCTGGTCCAGTTGGTACACAGAAGCCTGGATGAAGCTCTTCTGGCCCGGTGGCTGGAACTTCACGCCGACTTCGTACTGTTTGCCGGTGGAGGGTTCGAAGGGTTTTCGGTTCGCATCAGTGCCGGCCAGCGGCAGGAAGGATTCCGAATAGCTGACGAAGGGCGACAAGCCGTTATCGAACAGGTACACCAGGCCCGCACGGCCGGTGAACGCCTGGTCTTTGCTGGCAAAGCGGGTGTCCTGTATCGGCTCCTTGTTCACCACATTCGCCCAGTCATAGCGGCCACCGAGTACCAGTACCCATTTATCCAATTTGATCTGGTCCTGCAGATACAGGCCGGTCTGGGTGATGGTGCGATCCCAGCGGTACGGTTGGCCGAAGTTCAAGGGCTGGCCGTACACCGGTTTGAACAGGTCAATGATCGGCGGGTTGCGGTCGTACAGGCCATGGAACCGCGAGTTGGAATGGTAGTAGTCCAGGCCAACGATGAAGGTGTGGGACAGCGCGCCCGTGTCAAATTCGGCCTGGGCGATACTGTCCACGCCGAACACTTTGTTGGTCTGCGACCAGTCCACGCCGAAGCGTTGCAGGTAACGCTGGTCTTGCACGCCGGTGTTTGGGTTGGCGACGAAACGGTAGCCGTGCAAGGGCGCGGTGTAGCGGTCGTCGACCTCGGCGTAACGGGCGTTTTGCTTAAGGGTCCAGATGTCGTTGAGGCGATGGGAAACTTCGTAACCCAGCACGTATTGCTCGCGGTTGTACTGGTTGACGCCCGGCTCGCCGATAAACACATCGCGCTTGATCTTGCCGTTGGGGTTGTCCCACAGCGTGCCGGACGCCGGCAGGCCTTGGGCTTCGGGCACGCCTTTATCTTTCTGGTACTGGGCGAACAGGGTCAGGCTGGTATCGTCGTTGGGGCGCCAGGTGAGGCTGGGGGCGATGAACTGGCGCTTGTTTTCGACGTAGTTGATTTCGTCTTGCGCGTCATTCGCCAGGCCGGTCAGGCGGTAGAGAAACTGCCCCTCCTCGTCCAACGGGCCGCTCAGGTCGATGGCCGCGCTTTTGTGTTCGTAGGTGCCGGCTTCCAGTACCACTTGGTGTCTCGGCGTTTCGCTGGGGCGCTTGCTGACCATATTGACGATACCGCCCGGCTGGTTCTGGCCGTAAAGCACGGACGCCGGGCCCTTGAGCACCTCGATGCGCTCCAGGGAATACGGCTCGATCTGCAACGCGCCACCTGTGCTGCCGCCGCCATAAGGCAGGTGCAGGCCGTCCAGGTACAGCGGCGTGGGCGAGAAGCCGCGTGACGTCGGCTCATCGAACAATTTGACTCGGTCGGCAAAACCTCCAGCGCTCATACCGGGGGTATAGAGCAACGCCTGGGTGACACTCTGGGCACCACGTGCCTTGATCTCGGCGGCGGTAATCACGTTGATGGTCTGGGGGATTTCCACCAGCGCCGAGTCAGTCTTGCTGCCCGAGGCGCTGCGCTTGGCGACAATACCGTCCACGGGACCCCAGGCGCTTTCCTGCGCCTGCCGGCCGCTGATCTGGGTCGCGCCCAACTGCAAGGCTCCGTCGCCGGAAAGGGCCTGCAACGACCAACCGCCCTGGGACTGCACAGCCGCCAAACCGCTGCCCGCCAGCAAGCGCTGCAACCCCGACCCTACGCCATAACGCCCTTTCAAGCCGGCGCTGCGCTTGCCGTCGGTGAGCGAAGCGTCAACCGACAGCAGGATGCCTGAGGCACTGGCGAAACGGTTCAACGCCTGGTCGAGGCTGCCCGCAGGGATGTCATAGCTGCGCAGCGCTTCGGTGCTTTCTTCGGCTTGAACCATGCTCGGCAGTACAGGAGCCGTTGCCAGCAGGCCGGCAAACAGGCCACGACGCAGCGCGCGGGCCAAAGGTTGGATTGGGTGGTGCGACATGGCAGGACTCCCCGTGAGAACGCTTCTTGATTGGCTTTCAAGAGGTATCCCGAACGGGCCGCAAAAACCGACAAGCCCTGTACAAAGTATTTTCAGATCCGCGCCTTGATCGTTACCCAATAACGGGTCACCGCCTGCACGTGCACGGGCAACGAACGCTCCAAGGCGGCCAGGATCGCGTCGGTGTCGTTCAGCGGGAACACGCCGGTCAACAGCAGGTTCGACACCGCCTGATCACAGCGCAACAGGCCCGGGCGGTAGCGACTCAGTTGCGCCACGAACTCACCCAACGGCTGACGTTCGGCAACCAGACGATGCTCGGTCCAACTGCTGGCATTGGCGCTCACTGCCGGCAACGCGGTGCTTTGACGCGCGTTGAACCACAGGCTGTCCCCTGCCTGCATATGCACCGGCGCACCCTGCAACGGCGTGACCCGCAGGCAACCTTCATACAAATCCACACGGCTGCCGTCGGGCAATTCACGTACCGCAAAGCGCGTGCCCAACGCCTGTACATCACCGGCAGGCGTTTCGACGATCAGCGGGCGCGAGGCATCGTGGCCGCTGGTCAGCAAGACCTCGCCTCGGATCAGCCGAATACGTCGTTCGGTAGCGCTGAAACGCAGGTCTACGGCGCTGTCACTGTTGAGGTCCAGTTGCGTGCCGTCGCTCAAGGTCATATGGCGAATTTCGCCCGTGGCGGTACGCAGCTCTGCAAAGGCCGCTCGCCAGGGTTCGCTGCGTTGCACCAGGTAGCCGCTGCCACCGGCCACCAACAGCAGGCCGAGCAGTTTGAGCGCGGCCCGACGTTGGGTATCCGGGGTGTCGCGCAATACCGCGCGAGCGCTGTCGGCAGGTACACCGCCCAGGGTGTGTTGCAGCTGCTGCAAGCGCTGCCAGGCGCGGCGGTGTTCCGGGTCAGCGGCCTGCCAGCGGGCAAACGCCTGGCGCTGCTCGCCCTTGAGCTCGCCGCCCCATTGCAGCATCAACCACTCGCTGGCTTGCTCGACAATCGCGGGGGCGATGGGCGCGTCGTGCTTCATTCTTCGTACACCACCTGGTAGCAGGCGACGATGGCGCGGGTCATGTACTTCTGCACCGAGCTGACGGTGACGCCCAGGCGTTCGGCGATTTGCGCATAGCTCAAGCCTTCGAACTGCGAAAGTAAAAACGCACGGCGTACATTGTCGGGCATGCGGTCGAGCATGGCGTCGATCTGCATCAGGGTTTCGAGGATCAGCGCGCGGGTTTCCAGGGAAGGCGACTCGGGCTCGGGCAGGTGCGCGATGCTTTCCAGGTACGCACGTTCGATGCGCAGGCGGCGCCATTGGTCGATCACCAGGTTACGGGCGATCTGCGCCAAATAGCTGCGGCTTTCCTTGTCACCCGGGAAACGCCCGGCCACCAGCAGGCGCAGGAAGGTGTCCTGCGCCACATCGGCGGCCTGCTCACGGTCGCCCAGGCGCTTGCGCAACCAGCCTTGCAGCCAGCCGTGATGGTCGCGGTACAGGATGTGAAGCTGTTGCTGGCCGTCAGTCGCGATGCCCATGAAAAGCTCAGAAGTGTTATTGAGAGCAATTATCATTACATCTTATTTGACGACTGACAAAAACTCTTTCTCACTCAGCGCCCAGCGGCCTGCAACGGATACACCGACTCCCACCCTCCTCCCAACGCTTTGTACAGCCCGACCATGGCCAATGACACGCCGGTGGAGCTCTCCACCCACTGTTCCTGAGTCGCCAACAACGCACTCTGCACGGTGAGTACGTTGACGAAATCCGCCACGCCTTCGACGTACTGGTGTTGGGCGGTGGTCAGCGCAATTTGGTTCTGGCGCACGGCTTCCGCGAGGCTGTCGCGGCGCAGTTGGCTGGCGTTGTAGCGGGTCAGTTGGTCGTCGATTTCATGCCAGGCACGCAGCACGGTTTGCTGGTAGGCCAGGGCCGCTTCCTGTTGCTGGGCTTCGCGTAAATCCACCATGCCTTGCAGGCGCCCGCCGTTGAACAGCGGCAGGCTCAACTGCGGGCCGAAGGCAAAGGCACGGGAACCCCAGGAGCCGAAATCCGAGAGCTGCATGGCTTGGGAGCCGAGGCTGCCAGACAGGGTGATGCGCGGGTAGAAGTCGCCCTTGGCCACGCCGATGCTGGCAGTGGCAGCGTGCAGGCGGGCTTCGGCTTGGCGGATGTCGGGGCGACGCTCGGCGAGTTCCGATGGCAGGCCGATCGCGACCTGGCGTTGGGTTTGCGGCACGGGAGCGTCTTTGGACAACTGCGCGTGCAAGGCCTGAGGCGGCTCGCCCATCAGCAGGCTAAGGGCGTTGATCAATTGGTCCTGGCGCTGTTGTAAATCCGGCAGGCGCGCTTCGATAGCCGCGACCTGGGCGGCGGCTTCGGCCACATCCAGGTCGGTGGCCACGCCGTCGGCCAACCGCAATTGCGAGAGCTTGAGGCTGTGGCGCGCAACATCAAGGTTTTGCTCGGTGACGGCACGGGTGTTTTGGACGCCGCGCAGTTGGATATAGTCCTGGGCAGTCTCGGCCAGCACCGATAACAACACGGCGCGACGGTCGTTTTCGGCAACTTCCAGCGTGGCGTCGGCTGCTTCGGTTTCACGCTTGACCCGGCCCCAGAAATCCAGCTCCCAAGAGGCCGAGAAGCCCATGTCCCATTGGTTGAAGGCTGCGCGGCCATTCTCGCCGGAGGGGTCGTTCAAGCCTTTGCCACTGTTACGTTTGCGCTGGTAGCCGCCGCCCGCATCGACATTCGGGTAGCGCTCGGCGGTGGTTACCTGACGTACCGCGCGGCTCTGTTGCAGGCGGCTGCTGGCCAACTTCAGGTCGAGGTTATCGCTGAGGGCGCGGCGTGTCAGGGCTGAGAGCTGCGCGTCGTGGAACACGTCCCACCAGCGCTCCTGCAAGGGATCGCTGACGGCACGGCTGGCAGCTTGTCGGCCCTGAGGTTCGCTCCATTGATTGATCTGCGGGCTCTCGGGCCGCTGGAAGTCGGGACCGACCGTGCAGGCACTCAGGGTGATCAGGCTCAAGGTGAGCCAGGCAACGTGTTTCATTGCTGGGCCACCTCACGCTGCTGCTCGACGGGCCGGGTATCGACGCTGGCTTCTACCGACATGCCCACGCGCAGGCGCTCAGTCAATGGCTGGTTCGGCTCAAGCACGATCTTCACCGGAATACGCTGCACCACCTTGGTGAAGTTGCCGGTGGCGTTGTCGGGTTTGACCGAGGCGAAGGTCACTCCCGTGGCTGGCGCAAGGCTTTCCAGATGGCCTTTGAGCAGTTCGCCGTCAAGGCTGTCGACGCTGACTTGCACCGCTTGCCCCGCGTGCATATGCGACAGTTGGGTCTCCTGGAAATTGGCCACCACATAGGCTTCAGAAAGCGGCACGACCGCAAGGATCTTGCTGCCCGGTGTCACATAGGCGCCGACCCGCACCGCACGCTCACCGACCATGCCATCCACCGGTGCGACAATGCGCGTGTAAGACAGCTGATAACTGGCCATTTCCAGCGCGGCCTGGGCGCGTTTGAGTCCACCTTCGGCGGCGTCACGCTGGGCGGTGAGGATTTCCACCTGCTTGCGTTCGGCGGCCAGCACGGCGGTGGATTTAGCCAGGCGCGCAGTAGCCTGGTCGATGCGCGTCTTGGCTTGCTGGGCGTTCTGCACGGTGCCCGCACCGACGCCGGCAAGGTGGTTGTAGCGGTTCAGTTCGTGTTCGGCAAAGGCCACTTCGGCGCGATCTGCTGCCACGGTGGCCTGGGCCTGGGCGATCACCGAGCTTTGGCGCTCCAGGGTCGCGCTGGCGTTTTTCAGCTGGGCCTGGGCGACCAGGGTGTCGGCATCGGCGGCCTGGGCGGCGGCGCGAAAATCGCGGTCGTCGATCAACGCCAACAGTTGCCCGGCTTTGACACGCTGGTTGTCTTCCACCAGCACTTCCTTGATAAAGCCGGCAACGCGGGGAGCGACCAGGGTGAAATCCGCCGCGACGAAGGCGTCGTTGGTGGTCTGGTGCTTGCTGCCCAGTACGCCCGGCGCAACCAGGTAAACCAGCACACCGACGGCAAATACGGCGATAACGGAGACGGCAATTTTATCTTTGCGTTTCATGGAAAGTCCTTGTGGTCAGGCCGGAGCGCGAGGCGGAAAGATCCGCGTGGGCATCCAGAAAATCAGCAGGATCAACGCCACCGCGACACCGGCCATGACGACGTAAAGATCCGAAGAGGTCAGCACCACGGTCTGCTCGTGCAAGCGGTGGGCGAGGCCCGGCGCGTCAGCGTCGGCAAGGGGCGAATTGCCCAGGCGGTCTACTAACATGGTTGAATGGAAATGCCCGCGCTGGGTGGTCAATGTATCCAGCACCGCAGTGGCGATCACAGCGGCCAGGCCCTTGACGGTGTTGAACCAGGCCGAGGCAAACGGCCCTTCGATGGGTTGGATACTGCCGGTGGACAGCATCAGCAGCGGCAGCACGGCCATGGGCTGACCGAAAATCTGCAGCAGGTACCAGCCATAAAAGTCGTCACGAATCCACGCCGAGGTCAGGTGGGAACTGCCGAGGCAGCACAGCACCAACATACTCAGGCCAATGCCCAGCACCCAGCGGCAATCGACCCAGCGCAGGTTGCACAGCGCCGCCACCAGCGGCAGCGCGATCAACTGCGGCAACGCCATCAGCAGCATCACCGGTGCGGTCTGCAGCGGCCGGTAGCCCTGGACCTGGGCGAGGAAACTGGACGGGATGATGATCACCGAGGTCAGCACCATCAGCACGCCGGCCAGCACGATCAAGGCAAACGCCAGGTTGCGCAGGCCGAGCATCTGCAAGTTGAAGAAGGGCAGTGGCTGTGACCATTCGTTGAGCATGAACAGCGCCAGCAACACTGTGCCGCCACACAGCAGGAAGGTAATCAGGCCCGACTCGAACCAGTCCAGGCGATTGCCTTGCAACAGGCCGATCACCAGCATGCAAATCGCCGGGAAGCCCAACAGCAAACCACGCCAGTTGAACTGCTTGAAGCGCTCCAGGCGCAGTGGGTCTTGTGGCAAACCGTAGGCCACGGCCGCCATGGCCAGCAGGCACGGCGCGACGATCTGCCAGAACGCCCACTGCCAGCCGACGTATTCGGTCCACAACGCCGCCAGCGGCGTGCCCAGGCTGGGGCCGAAGGTGGCGGTCAGTGCGTAACCGGCCAAGCCATACAGCTTGACGTTGGCCGGCAGGAAACGCAGTGCCACGGTCATCAGCATCGGCGGCAGCGCGCCACCGGCCAGACCTTGCACGGTACGCAGCAGCAGCAGGCTTTCGTAGTTGGGTGCGAACGGGCAGAGGATGCCCAGCACGGTGAACAAGCCGATGGCGCACAGCGTGAAACGGCGCAGGGAAAACGTCACCGAACACCACGGCGCAAACGCCATGGCTGCCACGGAAGTGGCGGTGTAGGCGGCGACCAGCCAGGAGCCTTCATCAAAGCCGATGTATAGCGCACCACGGATATCGGCGAGGGCGACCTTGGTGACCATTTCGTTGAGACCGGAGACCAGTACCGCCAGCAATACGCCGAGCAAGCCGATGATGATGCGCGGGCCGAATACGGGTGGGCTCAGAGCCGTAGGTTTGGCTGCGGCCTGGAGGACGGGGGCAGCGAGGGACGTCATGAACAGGTAACTCGGAATAAGAAATACCCGAGCAGTTTAATCAGGCACTCTCATGACAAAAAGTTACTTGTTAGCAGGTTATAAGTGCGTCAGACGCAACTTTGAACATCAACACTGAACCCTGTGGGAGCTGGGCTTGCCTGCGATTGCGGCCTGACAGATGAAAATGTGTTGTCTGACGCGCCGCTATCGCAGGCAAGCCAGCTCCCACATTGATTGCGTTCGCTTTATACCGGCTGGGCTTCTAGCCAGGTGGCATGACAGCTCTCGCGCATGGTTTCGCGCAGCCACTTATGGGCCGGGTCTTTGTCGAAGCGTGGGTGCCAGGCTTGGGCCAGAACCAGGGTTTGCAGTGGAATCGGCAAGGCAAATGCGCGCAGTGGCAGGTTCAGACGCTTGGCGCTCAGGAGGGCTTCCTTGGGTACCGGCAACAGCAGGTCGGAATCGGGCAGCATGAACATCGCACCGTGAAAGCCTGGGGCGATCATGGCCACCCGGCGCTCCAGGCCCTGAGCATTCAACGCAGTATCGATGGGCCCACGGGCGATGCCGCGCCGGGAGATGCTGATGTGGGAGTAGCTGGCAAAGCGTGCCGCCGTGATTTCTTCGTCGAACAACGGGTGGTCTTGCCGCGCCAGACCGACAAAGGTGGTGGAGAACAGGTTCTGCACCTTCACTTCCGGGCTGGCCGGCATGGTGTTGCTCACCCGCAAGTCCAACCGCCCTTCGCGCAGGGCTTCATCGTCAGTGTCGCCTTCGGGCACAAAGCGCAGCTCACACAACGGCGCCACACGCTCCATGGTGTCGAACAGTCGCCCGCCATACACGCCGATGAAAAAGTCATTGGCACGCACGCTGAAACGACGGCGCAAGGTGCTCAAATCGACTTGGTCCGCCGAACGGAACAACAACGCAGCCTGCTCCACCACATTGCGCACCTGGCCTTGCAGCTCAAGCGCCTTGGGCGTCGGCACCAGGCCACGGCCGGCACGTACCAGGATCGGGTCACCGACCGCTTCGCGAATACGCGTGAGGGTGCGGCTCATGGCGGCCGGGCTGAGGTTCATCCGCCGCGCGGCGCCCACCACGCTGCCCTCGTCGAGCAACGCGTCGAGGGCGACCAGCAGGTTCATGTCCGGTAGTTGCATGCCAAGCACTCGTGGTTCGTTGGGAGTGAACTGGGCGCAATCCTAGCAGGCTTTATCGGGTTAGAAAGGCGCGTCACCCTGAATGGTGGTGCGGAACAATTTGCGCCGCAGGTGGCTTGGGCACCCGGCGGCCAGGTGGATCAGCGAGCGGTTGTCCCAGAACACCAGGTCGTGGGGCTGCCACTGGTGGCGGTAGATGTTTTCCGGCAGCACGCTATGGGCGTAGAGCTGGGCCAGCAGGTCACGGCTTTCATCATCGGGCAGGCCGACGATACGGGTGGTGAAGCCCTCGCTGACGAACAGCGCCTTGCGGCCGTTTTCCGGGTGGGTGCGCACCACCGGATGCACCACTTCGGCAACCTGGGCGAGCTGTTCCGGGGTGAGGGTTGGGCGCCAGTTGCCTTCGAATTTGGTTTCGCTGTAGCGCGCCGTGTAGGAATGCGCGGCGCTGCGGCCTTCGACGGCGTTGCGCAGGTGGCCTGGCAAGTGCTCCCAGGCTTTGTGCATATCGGCGAACAGGGTGTCGCCGCCTTCAGATGGCAGTTCCTGGGCATGCAGCATCGAACCCAGGCTGGGCAGTTCTTTGTATGACAGGTCCGAATGCCAGAACTTGCCTGCATCCCCCAGGCCGATGGATTGGCCATTCTCGATGATATTGGAGACGATCAGGATCTCGGGGTGGTTGGCCAACAGGAACTGTTTGAGCACATGGATCTGCAACACGCCGAAACGGCGGCTGAAGGCGATCTGTTGTTCGGGAGTGATGCGTTGGTCGCGGAACACGATGACGTGATGGTCCAAGTGTGCGCGGTGGATGCGGGCGAAGTCCTGCTCGTTGACTGGACGGGATAAGTCCAGGCCGATGATCTCGGCGCCGACGCTGCCGGGGAACGGGTGGATGTCGAAGCTTTGGAGGGCGGTGGTGGCAGACATTTGATTCATTCCCGGCGGACAGGGGAGTGAATTTATAGGCATAAGGATGGAAGCTTAAATACCGTTAACGCATATGGATATGGCGTTTGGTTTGAGTTGTAGAGTGATGCTGACGGCCTCATCGGGGGCAAGCCCCCTCCCACATTTTGATTTGTGAACCCATTCAAATGTGGGAGCTGGCTTGCCTGCGATGAGGTCGGTACAGGCGCTGAAGATCAACGCTCGTGCAACGCCTCGGCCCGCGCCTTGATGATCGGTTTTAGCAGATAGCTGAGGATGCTTTTCTTGCCGGTGATGATATCCACCGAAGCAACCATGCCGGGGATGATCAGCAGCGGCTTCTCATCGGTGCCCAAGTGGCTGCGGTCAGTGCGCAAAGTGATCATGTAGTAGGTGGTCTTCTTGTCTTCATCAGTGATGGTGTCGGCGCCGATGCGTTCGAGCTTGGCCTTCAGGCCACCGTAGACCGTGTAGTCGTAAGCGGTGAACTTGACCACCGCTTCCTGCCCTGGGTGCAGGAAGGCGATGTCTTGCGGGCGGATCTTGGCTTCCACCAGCAGGGTGTCGTCCAGCGGCACGATTTCGACCATGTCGCTGCCCGGCTGGATCACACCGCCAACGGTGTTGACCAGCAACTGCTTGACGATCCCGCGCACGGGCGAGGTGACCAGGGTGCGGCTGACCCGGTCTTCCAGCGCGCGGCCGGTGGACTCGGCCTTGTTCAGTTCAGTACGGGCTTCGTTGAGTTGGGTCAGGGCTTCGCTGCGGAATTTGCCGCGGGTTTCATCGATCTTGCGTTGCACTTCCTTGATCGCCGATTCAGCACGCGGGATCGCCAGAGTGGTAGCGTCCAACTGTCCGCGGGTTTCCATTTCGGCGCGCTTGAGGCGCAGCACTTCTACCGGCGACACCGCGCCCTGGGCCACCAGCGGCTCGGACATGTTGATTTCCTGGCGTTGCAGGGACAACTGGCTGCGGTATTGGCCCTGCTTGGAAGTGAACTCGCGCAGTTCCTGTTGGCGCTGTACCAGTTGTTCCTGCAAACCGCCCACTTCATCCTTCAACTGTTGACGGCGGCTTTCATACAAGGAGCGCTCGTTGGCGGCCTGGCTCGGCGCGGCCTTTAACACCTCGTCAGGGATGTTCAGCGGACGGTCATCCACCTGCGCGCTCAAACGCTCGACGCGCAGTTGCATGGCCAGGCGCAGGGCTTCGGTTTCCCCGGCGTTGGAGACAAACCGCGTGTCGTCGAGACGAATCAACGGCGCGCCGGCCTCTACGATCTGGCCTTCCTTGACGTACAACTCGGCGACGATACCGCCTTCCAGGTTCTGGATTTTCTGCAACTTGGACGACGGAATCGCCTTGCCGTCGCCACGGGTCACTTCGTCGATCTGGGAGAAACCGGCCCACACCACCAGGAATACAAAGAACGCGATGATCGCCCAGATGGTCAGGCGGATGACCCGTGGCGCATCTTCGATCAGCGCCTTGTTGACCTCGGGCAGCGGCTGGCCCTGCAGCGAATCGGAGCCTTTGAAGTAGCGGCCGACCGCACTCTTGATGGAGTTAAGCAACACTGATCTGCCCCTTCTTCAACGCTTCCATGACCACGGCTTTCGGGCCGTCCGCGAGAATCTGCCCACGGTCGACCACCAGCAGGCGGTCGACCAGGGAGAGCAGTGAGGCTCGGTGCGTGACCAGCACTACGGTCTTGTTTTGCACCACGGCTTGCAGGCGTTGCTTCAAGCGTTCTTCACCGGTGTTGTCCATGGCGCTGGTGGGTTCATCCAGCAGCAGCATGGGCGGGTTGAGCAGCAGCGCACGGGCCAGGGCAACGTTCTGGCGCTGCCCACCGGACAGGTTCTGCCCACGCTCGCCGACTTGCAGTTCGTAGCCTTGGGGATGCAGGCGGGCAAATTCGTGCACGCCGGCCAGTTCGGCAGCTTGCAAAACCATTTCATCCTCGACGTAGCGCGCACCGCTGACCAGGTTGTCGCGCAGGGTGCCGGCCAGCAATTGAATATCTTGGGCGACATAGCCGATGTTGTGGCGCAGCTCGCTCACGTCGATCTGGCGCACGTCCACGCCGTCCACCAGCAAGGAGCCGGAGTCGGGTTGGTAAAGGCCGACGATCAACTTGGCCAGGGAGCTTTTGCCCGAGCCGCTGCGGCCGATGATGCCGATTTTCTCCCCTGGCTTGATCACCAGGTTGATGTTCTTCAGCGCCAGGTTCTGCTGGTTCGGGTAAGTGAAGTTCAGGCCCCGGCACTCGATGGCGCCTTGCAGGGTGCGACGGCTCATGGGGCGCTCTTCGAAGTTGCGCTCCTGGGGCAGCTCCATCATCTGGTCCACCGAGGTCATGGTGACCTTGGCTTGCTGGTAGCGCGTCAGCAGGCCCGACAGCGAGGCCAACGGGCTCAAGGCGCGGCCACTGAGCATGTAGCAGGCAATCAGGCCGCCCATGCTGAGGTTGCCGTCGATGATCTGGTACACGCCGAACACGATCATGATCACGCCGGCCAGTTGCTGGATCAGCAGGGTCATGTTCATCGACAGGCCCGACAGCAACTTCACCCGCAGCTCAAGCCGGCTAAGGGTGCCGATGGTCTGCTCCCAGCCATACTGGCGCTCGCTTTCGGCATTGTTAACCTTGACCGCATCGAGCCCGGCGAGGGTTTCGATCAGGCTCGACTGGCGCTCGGCGGCCAGCGCCATCGTGCGTTCCATGGTCGCGACCAGAGGCTTCTGCAAGGCGTAGCCGATGCCCAGGGCGAGCGGGAACGCCAACACTGGAATCCACACCAGGTGCCCGCCGAGAATGGCGATGACCAGGAAGATCAGCAGCGTAAACGGCAGGTCGATCAGGCTGGTGAGGGTCAGCGACGCGAGGAAGTCGCGCAGGCTTTGAAACTCGTGGATGTTCTGCGCGAAGCTGCCGACCCGCGCCGGGCGGTATTTCATGGACATGCCGACGATGCGCTCGAACAGCGTGGCCGAGATGATCAGGTCGGTTTTTTTACCGGCCAGGTCCAGGCACAGGCTGCGCAGGCTCTTGAGGATCAGGTCGAACAGGTAGGCACCACAGATACCCACGGCCAGCACCCACAGGGTGGCGGTGGCCTGGTTCGGCACGACGCGGTCGTACACGTTCATCACGAACAGCGGCGCGGCCATCGCGATGATGTTGATCAGGAAGCTGGCGGCGATGGCGTCGGTGTAGAGCCAGCGTGAACGCATGAGGGTGTCACGGAACCACGAGCGTGCCCGCGGAATCAGGCTGCCGTGGTTGACGTCGAACTTGTGCTGCGGCTGTGCAAAGAAGACTTTGCCGATGTAGTCGTCGGCCAGTGCTTCGCGCTTGATCAGCACTTCACCGCCGTCGCTTTCGCTGAGCAGGATCCGCGCTTGATCTTCGCCCTCCCAGCCCACCAGCACGGTACTGCGACCGTCCTTGAGCAACAGCAGCGCCGGCAGTGCAATAGTCGGGATCTGTTCCAGCTTGCGTTGCAGTAGCCGGCCTTGCAACCCGGCCCGCGCAGCGGCACGCGATAGCAACTCGGCACTCAACCGTTGCGAAGGCAGCGGCAGGCCGGTGGTGAGCATGGCCGCACTGGCCGGTTTTTGATGCAGGGCGCAGAGCGCCAACAACCCGTCGAGTAACGGGTCGTCGTGCAGTGCGCGTGGATCATGACTGAGATGAACTCGACTGACTTCAGGTTCCACGCGGGCACTCTCGACTAACAGATGGGGCTATTGGGGTGGCTCAATTCATCCCAGGCAGTTGGACTTTAGGTTTCACGTCGTTCTGCACGACGGAGGCCATTGGTGCAACCACTCCCTGGCTCTTGAGCAATTCGCCCATGGTCGCCTTGATTCGGTACTGAGTAAATAACTGAATGTTCTTGATTTCTTCCAGGCGGCGGGAAGCGGTGAACAATTCATTTTCGCTGTCGAGCAAATCCAACAGGGTACGTTGACCAAGGCTGAACTGTTGCTGGTAGGACGTACGTACGCGAGTGCTGTGATCCACGTACTGCTGGGCAACCGGCAATTGCGCGTTGGCGTTGTTCAGGGCGTTCCAAGCCAAGCCTAGCTCTTCATTGAGTTGGCGCAAGGCGTTGTTGCGAATGTCCAACGCCTGGTTGGCCTGGTAGGACTTCGATTGCAGGTCGGCCTTGTTGCTGCCACCGGCGAACAGGTTGAAGCGCATGCGCACCATGGCTTCCCAGCCATTGCTGTGGTTGGGGTCACCGGAGACGTTGTTGTCGGCGTTGGTGCCCAGCTCAGCGTCAAAGCGTGGGTAGAAGGTGGATTTGGCGGCGTCGTACTGCTTCTCGGCGGCAGAGATATCCGACTCGGCCGAACGCAGTACCGGGCTGTTGTCGAGCATCTGGCGACGGGCTTCATTCAGGTCTGCCGGCAGCATGGCCATGAACGGGGCCGGACGCTCGAGTTCGTCGGGCATCTGGCCGACGGCGCTGAGGTAGTTGACCTGCGCATCGGCCAGGTTGGTCTGCTCGGTGATCAAGTTGTTACGGGCCTGGGCCAGGCGGGCTTCAGCCTGGTCCTGGTCGGCACCGTTGCCGACGCCGCGCTCGGTGCGCAACTTGATCTGGTCGTAGATGCGCTCGTGGTTGCGCAGGTTGTCTTCGGCCAGGCGTACGAACTCACGGCGGGTCAATACTTCCAGGTAAACCTGGGCAACGGTCAGCGCAGTGCGCTCGGAAGTCCCCAGCAAGGAGTAAGCGCGGGAATTAACGTTGGCTTGTTGACGCCCGACTTCGCTGGAGGTAGCAAAACCGTCAAAAATCATTTGCTGCAGGCGCAGGCTGGATTCGCCGCGATTGAGCGTGTCCCAGTGATTGCCGCCAGGGTTGTTGGCGCGGGTGGTGGCGTTGTCGGTTCCTTGGCGGCCGTATCCGGCGTTCAGATCGACACGCGGCAGGTAGCCACCTTGTGCGGCGCGCAATTGGTAATCGGCGGCGATGCGGCTGTTAACACCCGCCTGGATTTCCGGGTGTACATCCAATGCCTGTTGCATGGCTTGGGGCAGTGTCTGGGCTTGTACGAAACTGGCGGCGAGAGCGAACGGTATTGCCTTGAACAGGTGCAGACGCATTTAAAATTTCCCCAAGACTTCTTGTCTTAAATCACAGCGATTAGCACCGCTGCGTCGGATAATGGCTACCGTAATGACCGTACGTCGGAAAGTTCGAAAAGCGGAACTGCTTCACACATGTAGGACGGTTCGCCGCATAAATATCAATGTGACATTACTAGGGCGATTGTTTAGGATGACGCCCATAAGGTCAATAGTTTGGCACAAACTAGATAGCTAAAAAATCAAGCCAAATATTTGACGTCAATGCATTTATAGACTACGCCCCCAGATTGGCAGCGCTAATAGCGCGCTGCGAAATGGATTTGTCGAAACGGATCGCCGGAGAAAATTTTAATGAGCAGTGTTGTTGCCACCGTCAAAAGCATTGTTGGTCAAGTTTTCGTAATTTCTCCGGAAGGTGCCCGTCGCGTCCTTGTAGAAGGTGATCGTCTGTTTGCCGGCGACCAGATCGACACCGGTCTGTCGGGCGCCGTGAGCCTGGAACTGGCCGACGGTCGCATCCTGGACCTGGGCCGGGACACCCAGTGGAGCGCCGATATGCCGGACTCCACCGCCGACCTGGCAGCGGCCAGCGAGCAAGCCGCACCCTCGGTGGCCGAGCTGCAACAAGCCATCGCCGCCGGCGCCGACCCGACCACCGACCTGGAAGCCACTGCCGCCGGCGCAAACGCTGCCGGTAATGGTGCTGCCGGGGGCGGCCACAGCTTCGTGGTGCTGGACGCGACCGCCGGCCGTGTAGACCCGACCATCGGCTTCCCCACCGCACCCATCGGCCAAGGCACTTCGGCACTCAACGCCCTGAGCGGAGCACCAGGCTCGGCAGACTCGGGTAACCAAGTGCTGCAGCCTTCGACCCTGACCCTGAGCGCGACGCCGACCATCACCGAAGCGGGCGGCGTGCTGACCTACACCGCTACCGTGACCCGGCCATCCACCAGTGACCTGACCGTCACCTTGACCAATGGCGCGGTGATTACCATCCCGTCGGGCCAGTTGACCGGCACCGTCAATGTGCCCTTGGCCCCCAATGACAGCCCGTACATCGACCCGGGCCAGATAAGCGTCGGCGTTACCGGTACCACCGGCGGCGGCAACCTGGTATTGACCATCGACCCTAACCCGGCCGTGACGCAGATCACCGACACCATCGACACCACCACCGTCACCCTGACCGCTGGTTCGACCGTGACCGAAGGCGGCCAGATCACCTACACCGCCACCCTGACCAATCCAGCGCAGACCCCGGTGAACGTCACCTTGAGCAATGGCTCGGTGATCACCATCAAGGCTGGTGAGTCGACAGGCACTGTTGTCGTTGATACGCCGGCTAACGATGTCTACAACAACGGTTCGACGATCAGCACCACGATCACGGGCGCAACGGGCGGTAACTTCGAGAATCTGGTACCGAATACCACGCCTGCGGTCACCACCATTACCGATTCGATCGACACCACCACGGTCACTCTGACCGCAGGTTCGACCGTGACCGAAGGCGGCCAGATCACCTACACCGCCACCTTGACCAACCCGGCGCAGACCCCGGTGAACGTCACCTTGAGCAATGGCTCGGTGATCACCATCAAGGCCGGTGAGTCGACGGGTAGCGTTGTGGTTGATACGCCAGCTAACGACGTCTACAACAATGGCTCTACCGTCAGCACCACGATCACCGGTACAACGGGCGGTAACTTCGAGAATCTGGTACCGAATACCACGCCTGCGGTCACGACCATTACCGATTCGATCGATGCCACCACGGTCACCCTGACCGCAGGTTCGACCGTGACTGAAGGCGGCCAGATCACCTATACCGCCACGCTGACCAACCCGGCGCAAACGCCGGTGAACGTCACTTTGAGCAATGGCTCGGTGATCACCATCAAGGCCGGCGAATCGACAGGCAGCGTTGTCGTTGATACGCCGGCTAATGACGTCTACGTCAACGGCAGCACCGTCAGTACGACGATTACGAGTACGACTGGCGGCAATTTCGAGAGCCTGGTGCCGAGCACCACGCCAGCGATTACCACCATTACCGATTCGATCGACACCACCACTGTGACGCTGACAGCGCCAATCGAGGCGAACGAAGGTGGGCAGGTTACGTATACCGCCACGCTTTCCAACAAAGCTGGCACAGATGTCACGCTGAAGTTGGATAACGGTTCGTCGATCACCATCAAGGCTGGCGAGACCGTTGGCACCGTAACTGTCCCTGCGCCTAGCGATGATGTGTTCATCGACAAAAGCACGCAGACCGTCCAGATCACTGAGACCTCTGGCGGCAACTTCGAGAAATTGGAAGTTGCAGGCAATGGCGCAACCACCACGATCAACGACACCCTCGACAAAGTTGATGTGGTGCTGACGGCAACTCCTACCGTTGGTGAAGGCGGCAATATCGTCTACACCGCTAGCCTTGTGGATAAGAACGGCGCGCCGGTGACTAACATCACCAACCCGTTGACCGTCACTTTGGATAACGGTCAGACCATTACCATCGGTGTTAACCAATCCAGCGGCACCGTTACTACCGTGGCGCCAGACGATATTTATAAAGGCGATCAGACCGTCACTGCTGCTATCAAGGGTGTGACCGGCGGCGAGCATTTCGAGAACTTGGTTCCTGGTACTACCCCGGTTAATACCACCGTTACGGATACACCAGGCACTGACAACACCACTACGGTGACGCTGACCGCTCCGGCCGAGGCAAACGAAGGTGGGCAGATCACGTACACCGCCACGCTTTCCAACAAAGCGGGCACTGATGTAACGCTGAAGCTGGATAACGGCTCGTCGATCACCATCAAAGCCGGCGAAACCGTCGGCACCGTAACTGTGCCTGCACCTACCGATGATGTGTTCATCGATAAGAGCACCCAGACCGTCCAGATCACCGAAACCGCTGGCGGCAACTTCGAAAAACTGGAAGTTGCAGGCAGCGGCGCAACCACCACCATCAACGACACCATCGACAAAGTCGATGTGGTTCTGACCGCCACCAACACCGTTGGCGAAGGCGGCAACATCGTTTACACCGCCAGCCTTGTGGATAAGAACGGCGCGCCGGTGACCAACATCACCAATCCGTTGACCGTGACTTTGGACAACGGCAAGACCATCACCATCGGTGTGAATCAGTCGAGTGGCTCTATCACCACCATCGCGCCGGATGATGTTTACAAGGGCGATCAAACTGTCACTACCGCCATCAAAGGCGTGACCGGCGGCGAGCATTTCGAGAACCTGGTGCCTGGTACTACCGCGGTGAACACCACCGTTACGGACACACCGGGTACCGATAACACCACCACCGTTACGCTGACAGCGCCAAGTGCCGTTAACGAAGGTGGCCAGATCACCTACACCGCGACCTTGAGCAACAAGGCCGGTACTGACGTCACCTTGAAGCTGGATAACGGCTCGTCGATCACTATCAAAGCTGGCGAGACCGTCGGTACTGTGACCGTGCCCGCCCCTACTGATGACGTGTTCATCGACAAGAGCACGCAGACCGTTCAGATCACCGAGACCACTGGTGGCAACTTCGAAAAACTGGAAGTCGCAGGTAATGGCGCAACCACCACGATCAACGACACCATCGACAAGGTCGATGTAGTCCTGACCGCGACCACCACCGTTGGCGAAGGCGGCAACATCGTCTACACCGCCAGCCTTGTGGATAAAAACGGCGCGCCGGTGACTAACATCACCAATCCGCTGATCGTGACTTTGGATAACGGCCAGACCATCACCATTGGCGTAAACCAGGCTAGCGGTAGCGTTTCGGTTCTGGCTCCTGATGATGTGTATAAGGGCGACCAGACCGTCACTACTGCTATCAAAGGCGTAACCGGCGGCGAACACTTTGAAAATCTGGTCCCAGGTACCGATAACGTCACCACAACTGTGACTGATACACCGGGTACCGATAACACCACTACCGTGACGCTGACGGCTCCAACCGAGGCGAGCGAAGGTGGTCAGATTACGTACACCGCGACCTTGAGCAACAAGGCCGGTACTGACGTCACCTTGAAGCTGGATAACGGCTCGTCGATCACGATCAAGGCTGGCGACACTGTTGGCACCGTAACCGTGCCCGCCCCGACCGATGACGTGTTTATCGATAAGAGCACTCAGACCGTCAAGATCACCGAAACCACTGGCGGCAATTTCGAAAAACTCGAAGTTGCGGGCAACGGTGCGACCACCACGATCAACGACACGATCGACAAAGTTGATGTGGTCCTGACCGCCACTACCACCGTTGGCGAAGGCGGCAATATCGTTTACACCGCCAGCCTTGTGGATAAGAACGGCGTACCAGTGACTAACATCACCAATCCGCTGACCGTCACCCTCGATAACGGCAAGACCATCACCATCGGCGTAAACCAATCGAGCGGTTCCATTACCACCGTAGCGCCAGACGATGTGTACAAAGGCGACCAGACCGTCACTACCGCCATCAAAGGCGTGACCGGCGGCGAGCATTTTGAAAATCTGGTTCCAGGTACTACCCCGGTTAACACGACCGTTACCGATACACCCGGTACCGACAACACCACTACCGTGACCTTGACCGCTCCGGCCGAAGCGAATG